>OCVV011317668.1_pt1 | contig 22304 bp, 19 predicted proteins | sample 1539721 | NCBI WGS metagenome assembly OCVV01 (sample SAMN02144230, study PRJEB22623) | gut metagenome | biome: sheep rumen | host: Ovis aries | place: New Zealand
CGATGGTACTGCACACCCGTGGGAGAGTAGGTAGCCGCCGTTTTTAGCGAAGCCCTTCGAGAGCAATCTCGAGGGGCTTTTTGTTTATGGGGCGAATGGGGCAAATGGGGCTGATGGGGTTTATGAGGGTAAGGGAGCCCTGCGCTGATGCGCAGGGCACGGTGGCTGACGGGGGAGAGGAATGGGAGCAAAGGGAGGGAATGGGAGCTAGGGGAACTGGGGGTTGGATGTTATTTGTAGGATGGTGGGGCGATTTGAGTTCCCCATTTTGTGTTGGGTTTGTCTGATGTGGCATATTTCATGATGGCGCCATCTGCGAGGTCTTTCCATGCGAGCCATGTTCCTTTGCATTCTTTTCCGTTGATGTTCAGGGATTTGATGTATGGTTTTCCGTCTTGTGAGCTTGTCTGTACGATGTCTTTTCCGTTTGGCAGATGTATGGTTATGCGTGGGAATGATGGCGTACTCAGTGCGAATCCTGCCACGCCGGGAATTTCGGGATATAGTCCGAGGCTGACCCACACGTACCATGCCCCCATGGCTCCGAGGTCGTCGTTTCCTGGAAGTCCATCTGACACGTCTATATATATTTCGTTTAAGACGCGTCGTATGACGTCTTGTGTCTTCCATGGCGACCCGACCCAATTGTATATCCATGGGAAGCCGAAGCATGGTTCATTGCCTGAGGCGTACCAGTCGTCTCCATAGTCGGCATCGAGGCGGCGGAAGTATTCTTGGAGGCGTACTTCTGCGGAGTCGCGTCCGCCGATTGTCTCGATCAGTCCGTTGATGTTGTATGGTACCATCCAGAAGAAGTCCTTGTAGGTTGCCTCCATGAATCCTTCGTCGAGCGACTTCCAGTTGCCGTTTTGGTCGCGCGACTGTATCCATCGTGTCTGCGGATTGTAGAGTCTTTTCCAGAAGCGTGTCCGTTCCATGTATTTGTCGGAGAGTTCTTTGTCGTCGAGTGCTTCGAGAGCGAACCTGGCGATGGCGAAGTCTGCGGACATGTATTCCAGCTGCCTTGATGCGTCGAGGTTGCCTGTTTCCAGGTAGTCTTTCAGGCCCGGGCGTGTCTCAAACTTCTGGCATTTTGCACCAGGCACTTCTGCTCCCTTCCTCATCACTTTGATGGCGGCTTCTTTGTCGAAGTTTCGTGCTCCCCATATCCAGGTGTTAGCCACGATGATGCTCGACGGGTCGCCTTCCATGATGTTTGTTTCCCAATTCGCCACGACCCATCGCGGAAAAGAACCTCCCCCTTGTTCTGCGAAGTCGATGTGTGACTGCGCTATGTCGGCAGCCACGTCTGGTTCGAGCATGACGAGCAGTTGTGTTTGTGTGCGATAGGTGTCCCAATTGCTGAATCCGGTGTATTGTCGCGAACGCGATTTGTGAACTTTCTCGTCGGCTCCCATGTATTCTCCGTTGACGTCGCTTGCCAGGCTGGGATGGATGAGAGCGTGGTAGAGGTGGGTGTAGAACTGTGTAATGCGGCTTTTGTTTTCGCCGTCCACTTCGATGCGTCCCAGGTAGTCGTTCCATTTCCTCTCGGCTCTTGTTACTACTTGGTCGAAATCCCATCCCAGGTTGTCGGCCTTCAGGTTTTCTCTGGCATTTTCTATGGAGACATACGAGAGTGCGAACCTATAGAGGAGAGTTTTCTGCTGCTTGGTGTCGAATGTGAACCAGAAGCCCGACCTGGGTCCTTCTACGAAGTTGGAGCCGGCGATGACTTTGTCTTCCCGCCAGATGCCGCGTTGGCTTGAGGCGACATTGAATTCGCCCACGATGTAAACCTTATACGGGGTGGGATAGGCTTGCCCACAGAAGCTTCCGCCTGTGGCGTAGCCTTCGAAGTGGTTGGCATCCGTCATGGCGACTGCCGCCTGGTAGATGGGTGTGGATGCCAGTCCGGAGCCGATGATGACTGTTCCCTTTTCCGCATCGCCGGGGAAGGTGAAGCGCCCCATACCCGAGCGCTCGGCCACCGTCAGCTCGGCCAGCACGTCTCCATTGACCTTTGCCTGGTAGTAGCCGGCGTGTCCCTTCTCGTCGCTCACGGTATAGTGTGCGGAGCGGATATCGTTGGGCGATTTCGTCAGCTCCCCTTTGAGTGGGAACATCGGGAAGTTGCCGAGGTTGTAGCATCCGCCGCCGCTGTACTGGTTCGCCACGAAGCCCGAGTTCTTCTCGAAGTAGGTAGGCGTGAACTGCACCATTCCGTGAGGATAGGTAGCGCCGGGGCAGATGTATCCCGAGGCCAGCCCGTGGGTGGTGCCTGACCCGATGAGCGTGTTCACGAGGTGTGCGAAGTCAGCAGTCTTTGCAGCAGACAGGGCGATGGAATAGAAGAGAGCCACGATGGCCGGCATCATAGGCCTGAAAAGACGCGATGGGGAAAACGGTTTGTTCATGGTTTGAGGTAGAATTTGGAATTTAAGTTCGCTTGTTATCTTTCTTTTGTAGTTAAGTAGTTATCGCTTCGCTCGTCCTTCGGACAGTAGTTAAGCCAATACCTCTTTCGCCTGCTTTCTGTTTCCAAAGCATTCGGCTTAACTACTTAACTACTGACTACATAACTACTTCGGGAATTAAGTAAGGAATATGATGGTCGTTAGCGGGAAACGCTTCAATCCCAACAAAATTAGGAATAATTTCTCAGACGGACAAGGCAAGGGGGGATATTTGAATGCTTTTTAAAGAAAATTAACTTTGGCTGAGTGGGGGCGGCGGTTCTGCGAATGAGCGTGCACGTCCGGCGTCGGGCCCACTTGTCGCTTGCCAGGCTCAGTAAACTCCCACGTGTGGCGTCGGGCTTTCCTTGCTGTGGGAACGGGCTTTCCTTGCTGTGGCGTTTTGGCCTCTGATGATAATATTGTCTTTTCAAGACGAAAAAAAGCGATGAATTGCCTGCTAAGTGCGAAAAAAATCGTAACTTTGCGCGGAATTATATACTAAGACACATGGAAAAGCATTTCAAGAGAACAACCATCACGTCCGCTTTGCCTTATGCGAACGGACCTGTACATATTGGACACTTGGCTGGTGTGTATGTGCCGGCCGACATCTATGCGCGCTATCTTCGTTTGAAGGGCCGCGAGTGCCTGTTCATCGGCGGTAGCGACGAGCACGGTGTGCCTGTTACTATCCGTGCCCGCAAGGAGGGCATTACGGTGCAGGAGGTTGTTGACCGCTATCATAATCTTATCAAGGATAGCTTCGAGAGGTTCGGTATCTCGTTCGACGTCTATAGCAGAACGACAAGCGCGACGCACCATAAGTTGGCGAGCGATTTCTTCCGCAAGCTCTATGACGACGGCAAGTTCATCGAGCAGGTGAGCGAGCAGTTCTACGACGAGCAGACGGGTCACTTCCTGACCGACAGGAACATCCGTGGCGAGTGCCCGCGTTGCCATGCTCCAGAGGCGTATGGCGACCAGTGCGAGAAGTGCGGAGCGACGCTTTCACCCGAAGAGTTGATTAATCCTTACAATGCTGAGACGGGTAATCCGCTCGTCAAGAAGCCGACGAAGCACTGGTATCTGCCTTTGGACAAAGACCAGCAGTGGCTGGAGAAGTGGATTCTGGAGGACCACAAGGAGTGGCGCTCGAACGTCTATGGTCAGTGCAAGAGCTGGCTGGACGGCGGATTGAGGCCACGTGCCGTCACACGCGACCTCGACTGGGGCATTCCTGTGCCCATCGAAGGCGCAGAGGGCAAGGTGCTCTACGTCTGGTTCGACGCACCCATCGGCTATATCTCCAACACCAAGGAGCTTTGCGACGCTAACCCCGAGAAGTTCGGACCCTGGGAGAAGTGGTGGAAGGACCCAGAGACCAGACTGGTCCATTTCATCGGCAAAGACAACATCGTCTTCCATTGTATTGTCTTCCCCGCTATGCTCAAGGCACACGGCGACTACATCCTGCCCGACAACGTGCCGAGCAACGAGTTTCTCAACCTCGAGGGCAACAAGATATCGACCTCGAAGAACTATGCCGTCTGGCTTAATGAGTACCTCGACGAGTTGCCAGGACGTCAGGATGAACTGCGCTATGTACTGACCGCCAATGCGCCCGAGACGAAGGACAACGACTTCACGTGGGACGACTTCCAGGCCCGCTGCAACAACGAGTTGGTGGCTGTCTATGGCAACTTCGTGAATCGTGCTCTGCAGTTGACGCAGAAGTACTACGAAGGCCGCGTGCCCGAGTGCGGAGAGCTTAACGACTATGATAAGGAAACGCTTGCCGAGTTCTGCGACGTCAAGGCACGTTTGGAACAATTGCTCGAGGGCTTTAAGTTCCGCGAGGCGCAGAAAGAGGCGATGAACCTCGCCCGCATTGGCAACAAATATATTGCTGACTGTGAGCCTTGGAAGGTCGTCAAGACAGACCCCGAGCGTGTGAAGACCATCATCTATCTCAGCCTGCAGATTACGGCCAACCTCGCCATCGCTTTCGAACCTTTCTTGCCCTTCAGCAGTAAGCGCTTGAGGGAGATGATTGCCCTCGACACCTTCTCGTGGGAAGACCTCGGCCGCATCGACATCCTGCCTGCTGGTAAGCAATTGCCCAAGCCAGAACTGCTCTTCACCAAGATTGAAGATGAGGTTGTGGCTGCACAAAAGAAGAAGCTTGAGGACACGCTCAAGGCCAACGAAGCAGCAGCCTACAAGGCAGCGCCCGTTAAGCCCATCGTCTCGTTTGAGGATTTCGAGAAGCTCGATATCCGTGTCGGCATCGTCAAGAGTTGCGAGAAGATTAAGAAGAGCAAGAAACTCTTGAAGTTCATCATTGACGATGGCAGCGGACAGGATCGCACCATCCTCAGTGGCATAGCACAATGGTACGAGCCCGAGCAGTTGGTGGGCAAAAGTGTCCTTTTCATCGCAAATTTTGCCCCTCGCCAGATGATGGGAGAAGAGAGCCAGGGCATGATACTCAGCGCCGTCAACTACAACGGCGACCTCAGCGTCACGACTGTCCTCAACCCCGTCAAAGGCGGCAGCCAAGTGGGATAAAATCATAGGATTATGAAGCGAGCAGCAACCTTAGGACTCATCTTCGCCCTCTTCTGCGCAACGAACCTCCGAGCCGAGGTCTATACCATCGACTTCAATAGGGGGACGGTAAGCGGGAAGAGTAAATATACAAAGATAGATGATAATATATCTTCCGAGTTAATTTGTAGTTCTGGAGCTTCATATTTTATAGCAAGCAGTATTGATGATAGCTATTATAATGATAAAGGCTGTGGTTTACGAATAGGACAAACAAGTTCGTCTGGTCAGGCATTTGTTATATTTACTCTAAGCGAGGCAATACAGAGTAAAACCATTGATAAGGTTGTAATATATGCCTCACGAGGAACAACAAATGAAAGTGCAAACCTCGAGGTTACGGTTGGAGCAATTACATCCTCAACGATAAGCTTTGCAAATATCAAGGACTATGATTCATCTTATCCTGCTTCCTCGAACTATATGCTCCCAGAGATTAATGTAAATGGGAAGTTTAAGAATTTAAAAGTTGAAGCTCGTAACACAAACTATGCAATGCTCCACCGAATTGACATCGTTATTTCAGAAGACAACGTTACGCTTCCTGCACAGAATGGCGAGAAGCATTATGCTACTTTCAGCAGCGACAAAGCGACTTTCTTCCCGAGCGATGTGACTGTGAGCAAGGTGTCGGTCAATGACGGGCACTTGGTGGTAACGGCTTTGGAAACGCAGAAGGGCTTCGGTACGACAGGTTGCTATGTGCCTGCCAATACTGGTGTGTTGTTGTCATCGTCGAACGAGAACACTTCTCATTATACGCTTGAAGGCGAGACGCTCGACGCTCTTACCGACAATATGCTGAAGCCTGCATCGGAGGCAATGACAGGCAGCGGCAAGTACTATAAGTTGGCTTATGATGACTATGCCAATAAGACAGGTCTTGGCTTCTATTGGGGCGCGGAGAATGGTGGCGCATTCACTTGCTCATCAGGCACAGCCTATTTGTATGTGCCAACATCAAGCAGCGTTAAAGGCTATGTCTTGGACGACGCAGCCGATGAAGATGCGGTACATTCTCCGGCGGAATTTGTCGATGAAATGGGCGATATTTACAATGTTGCAGGTCAGCGCGTCAGCAAACCCTCACATGGTGTATATATAAGAGGAGGCAGAAAGTATGTGGGTAAATAACATTGATGCGATGTTGAGAAAACACTACATCACACCTTCTGCTTTGGTTGTCGTGCTTGGCCTGAACGAAGGCCTTTTGACATCAGGTAGTGGCGTCGGCCTCTCTAATGGTGATTCTGTCAGTGACCATCAACCCACAAACGACAATACTGACAATCAGTTTGTGAAGTCCCACAGCAATCAGTGGGACGATGAATGGTGATCGAGGGCTATATTTTCTTTTCCCCACATTTTGTAAGGATAGCGACGCATGTGTGAGTTATAGAAGCGGCGGTCGCCTGTCACTTCTTTACCGATGAAATCGGGCTTTTTGAAATCATCTGTCTCGCTTTCTAACTCTATCTCCGCCATAATCAAGCCCTCGTTGTCGCCCTCGAAGACATCGACTTCCCATGTATGTTTGCCGTCCTCGGCAGGCACGAGCCAACGCGTCTTCTCTATGATGCCAGGCTCGCAGATGCTCATCAAGGCTTTTGCCTCGTCCAGAGGAATTTCCTTCTCCCACTCGAAACGCGCCAAGCCAGCCTTGTCGCTCGGGCCCTTAATGGTGAGATAGCCTTTGTCGCCACGAATGCGGACGCGGACAGTACGGCCATTGCCTGAGGCTATGTAACCCTGAGCAATGTGAGTGGAACTGATTGCTTGGCTTTTGAATTCGCCAACAACGATAAACTTGCGTTCGATTTCGAGGAGGGACATGGGATTTTGGAGGAGTTAAAGGAGTTTAGGGAGTTAAAGACGATACATTTGGTAGGGAACTTTACTCGGCGCCGAATTCCATGAGGTAGGCCTTGATGAAGGCATCTATCTTGCCGTCCATGACACCTCCAACATCGCTGGTCTGATAGTTTGTGCGGTGGTCCTTGACGCGTCTGTCGTCGAAGACATAGCTGCGAATCTGGCTACCCCATTCAATCTTCTTCTTGCCTGCCTCGACCTTTGCCTGCTCTGCCATACGATGTTTTAACTCCTTGTCGTAGAGCATGGAGCGCAGCAAACGGAGGGCATTCTCTTTGTTCTTAGGCTGGTCGCGCGTCTCGGTGTTCTCGATGAGGATTTCCTCCTCCTCGCCCGTATAGGGGTCTTTGTACTGATAACGCAAGCGGACACCAGACTCCACCTTGTTGACGTTCTGACCTCCAGCACCCGACGAGCGGAAAGTATCCCAGGAGATGCGGGCCTGCTCGATGTTCACCTCGATGGTATCATCCACGAGCGGGGTGACGAAGACCGATGCGAAGCTCGTCATGCGCTTGCCCTGAGCATTGTACGGAGAGACGCGAACCAGACGATGCACGCCGTTTTCGCTCTTGAGGTAACCATAGGCATACTCGCCCTGAATCTCGAGCGTGCAGGACTTAATGCCTGCGTCATCGCCATCGAGCAAGTTGCTGACAACGCACTTGTAGCCGTGTGTCTCGGCATAACGCATGTACATTCGCATGAGCATCTGTGCCCAGTCCTGAGCCTCGGTGCCGCCAGCACCAGAGTTTATTTTGAGGACAGCGTCCATCGAGTCTTCCTCGCGCCGCAACATATTCTTGAGTTCGAGCTCTTCAATAGCGGTGATGGCTTTGTCATAGAGAGCATCGACCTCTTCCTCGGTGACGAGTTCCTCCTTGTAGAACTCGAAAGCCGTGTCGAGTTCGTCGCAAAGCGTCTTGACTTCGGCATAGCCCTTGAGCCATTTCTCCAGCCCTTTGACGAGCTTCATCTGAGCCTCGGCACGCTTCTGGTCGTCCCAGAAGCCTGGGGCTTGCGTGCGAAGCTGTTCTTCTTCGTACTGTATCTTCTTGCCGTCGATGTCGAGGTAGCGGTTGAGCTGCTCGGTGCGGTCTTTCACTTCCTTTAGTTGGTCTTGGGTTATCATATATAAAAATGAAAGATTGAAAAAATGAAAGAATGAAAGAATGAAAAAACCTTATTCTTCGTACATCTTATCTATTTGTTCTTTGTAACGTTCATTGAGGACTGGGCGCTTCACCTTGAGCGTGTTGGTGAGTTCGCCGCGTTCCATGCTGAAGGGTTCTGGCAAGAGTGTGATGCGCTTCACTTGCTCGTATGAAGCCAAGTCCTGTTGTATCGTCTCGATACGGTCCATGACGAACTGCACTATCTGTGGGTTGGCACAGAGCTCGGCACGACTGCTGAAGTCGATTCCTCGCTTCTTTGCCAAGTCCTCGAGCAGCTTGTATTCAGGAATGACGAGAGCCGAAACGAATTTATGTTGGTCGGCTATGATGACAATCTGGTCGATGTAGCGGTCCACGCAGAACTTCGATTCGAGCATTTGCGGGGCGATGTACTTGCCGTTGCTCGTCTTGAAAAGGTCCTTGATGCGCTCCGTCATGAAGAGTTCGCCGTTCTTCATGTAGCCGGCATCGCCTGTGTGGAACCAGCCCTCCTTGTCTATCGCCATAGCCGTTATCTCGGCTTTGCGATAGTAGCCTTTCGTGATGGTATCGCCTTTGAGGAGAATCTCGTTGTTCTCGCCGAACTTCACCTGCACACCATCAAGCGGACGACCGATGGAACCGAGCGAAATAGGCTTATTCCAGCGGTCGCAAGAGACTGTGGCAGTGCTCTCGGTGAGGCCATAGCCCGTAATCATCAGGATGCCTGCCGAGCGAACAAACTCCTCGATGGCAGGAGGGATGGCAGCTCCGGCAGTGGGGAAGAAGTTGTGTCGCTCCAGTCCCAAGGTCTTCAAGAGAAGAGCGATGACTGTCTTCTCGTAGAAGAGATAGCGCATCTTCAGGGCAAGAGGTGGCACGAGGCCTCGCATCTTGTAATCGACATTGTAGGCCTTGCCGATGCGTAGCGCGTCTTCGAGCATCCTGCGTTGTATGGGCGAGGACGAGTTCATCTTCTCTTGTACGCCGCTATACACCTTCTCCCAGAACCTCGGCACAGCACACATGCACGTCGGATGCACTTCGCGAAGGCTCTGCAAGATGTCGGCAGGACGACGGTTGACAGCCAGCGTGCAGCCCGTCTTGATGCAGAGATACGACCAGCCACGCTCGAAGACATGCGTGAAGGGCAGGAAGTTCATGATGAGGTCCTTGTCGGAAAGCGGCAGAGCACCTACGTGACCTCGGAAAGCGGCATTATACATCTTGTGCGTCAGCATGACACCCTTGCTGATGCCCGTCGTTCCGCTGGTATAGAGGATGTTGGCCAAGTCGTCTTCCTGCACTTCAGATGTGAGCTTCTGTATCTCTTCGCTATGGTCTTTCTCATCGGAAAGCGCCAGAAACTCATCGAAATAGAGGCTCACATTGTCTTGCGGGTCTTTCTCTACGGCAGGGTCGAAGATGATGAGTTTCCGCATGGATTGCTCAATCTTGAGTATGCGGTAGGCTGTGTCGTACTGGTATTGCTCGCCGACAAAGATGTAGCGAATCTTGGCGTCGCTCACCATGTACTTCACTTGGGTCTCGCTTGCCGTAGCATAGAACGGGATGGTGACGGCTCTGATGCCATACGCACCGAAGTCCACAAACATGCATTCGGGCATGTTTTGCGAGAAGACGGCGATGTTCTCCTGCACCCCGACACCCAGTTCGAGCAGCGAAGCCGATACGCGACTTACGGTCCGGGCATAGTCTTCCCACGAAATCTCCTTCCACTTCTGCAGTTCATCGTCGCGATAAAGCATGGCGGCTCGCTTGCCATAAACGGCAGCTTGACTCTGGATAAGCGAAGGTAGTGGACTGGGGTTCTGCATGGCTATTTTGTGCTTTGATAGCACAAAGATACAAATAAATTAAGAATTAAGAGTGAAGAATGCTGAATTATTTGTTTTTTTTCTTATCTTTGTCGCGTGAAACCGTAAAGAAAGATATATGGCAGAGGAGAATAAGATGCCGGAAATCGGTGAACCATATATGGTGAAGTCGCACGACGTGATGCTGGATGCAGAGTATGCAGAATGGATTGCGGAAGTGAAACATCGCTATCGCTCGGCACAGGTGAAGGCAGCCGTGAAGGTGAATGGCGAGAAGCTTCTCTTCAACTGGCAGATGGGATGTGACCTTGTCCAGAAGAAAGCCGAGGAGCGATGGGGGGCTGGTGTTGTGGAGCAAGTCAGCCTGGACCTTCGACAGGAGTTTCCTCACGAAGAAGGTTTCTCTGTTCGTAATCTGCATTACATGAAGCAATGGTATTCGTTTTATACAGGCGAAGCAGCAAAACTGCAACGACCTGTTGCAGAAATCGTGGCAGAGACGGCTTGGAGTGGTAATCTGAAAAAATTGCAACAACCCGTTGCAGAAATCCAGAAGGTGGCTCAAAACCCTGATGATAATGCTTTTCCGCAGTCGTTCGCACTCGTTCCATGGGGGCAACATATCGAGATAATCACACGGTGCAAGAGCCTTGAAGAGGCTTTGTTTTACATCCGACAGATCGTCGACCAGGGATTAAGCCGTTCAGCGTTAATTAGCTGCATGAAGGCAAATCTGTTCGAACACCAGGGTAATATCGTCAATAATTTTTCTACCCATCTGCCGGAAGCGCAAAGCAGGCTTGTGCAAGAAGTACTGAAGGAGAATTACAACTTTGGTTTTGCGGCTGTCGACCATGTGCCTTTTGAGGAACGTGAACTGGAGGATGCTCTTACGAGTGATGTCACAAGGCTTTTGTTGGAGATGGGGACGGGCTTCGCTTTCATGGGAAGACAGAAGGAGATTGTTGTGGGAGGGCGCTCCAGACGCATAGACTTGCTGTTCTATCACGTCCGTCTTCGCTGTTACATTGTGTGTGAAATAAAGGTGAAGCCTTTTGAACCCGAATTTGCAGGCAAGCTGAACTTCTATGTCAGTGCTGTAGATGAATTGTTGAAAGCGTCGGACGACAACCCCACGATAGGTCTGCTCATCTGTTCCGACATGAACCGAACGGACGTCCAATGGTCTTTTCGAGGCATGACTGCGCCTTTGGGAGTGGCCACTTATAACAATATACGCATCAAGGACATGTTGCCCACCAGGGAACAACTGAGGGAACGTATGGAACTGTTACAGAGGGAACTAAGGGCGACAAAACGAATGATGAAGAATTCAGGAAAATGAGAATGATCAATGGTCAATGTTCAATGCTCGCGGAGCGTGCGGTGGAGTTGCTGTGCAGACTCATCGAAGTGCCACGTATCAGCAAGGAAGAGCAGGCTGCTGCCGACCTCCTGCAGGACTATATGCAGGATGAACTCGGGCTCGAGGTGAAGCGAATGGGCAACAACCTTTGGTCGATGCAATCCAACTTCGACCCAGAAAAGCAGACTTTGCTGCTTAATGCCCACATCGACACCGTGAAACCTGTGGCTGGATGGCAGCGCAACCCCTTCAAAGCGACGCAAGAAGGCAATCGAATCTACGGACTTGGCGCAAACGACGATGGAGCCAGTCTGGTCTCCTTGCTTCATGTCTTCGCCGAATTGGCAAAGCCCTCCCCCAAAGGGGGAGCAGGGAGGGGGCTCTACAACCTCGTTTTCTTGGCGAGTGCAGAAGAGGAAGTGAGCGGAAAAGGCGGCATAGAAAGTGTCTTGCCCTTACTTCCGAAGATTGACATAGCACTCGTTGGTGAGCCGACAGGCATGCAGCCAGCCATCGCCGAGAAAGGTCTGATGGTGCTCGATGTAACGGCTCACGGCAAGGCAGGACACGCTGCCCGCAATGAAGGCGAGAATGCCATCTACAAGGCGCTCGAGGATATCGAGTGGTTCCGCAGTTATAAGTTCGAGAAAGTCTCGCCCTTGCTTGGTCCGGTCAAAATGACTGTCACCATTGTGAATGCAGGCACGCAGCACAATGTCGTGCCCGACACCTGCACTTTTACTGTGGATGTGCGCTCCAACGAATGCTATACGAACCGCGAGTTATTCGATGAAATCGGCAAAAATGTCAAGTCGGAAGTCAAGGCTCGCAGTTTCAGGTTGGGTTCCTCAGGCATTGACGAGAACCATCCCCTCGTGCAGCGCATCGTCGCACTTGGCGGCAAGCCATTCGGTTCGCCCACATTGAGCGACCAGGCCCTCATGCCGTTCCCCAGCCTCAAGCTTGGTCCGGGCGAGAGCAAACGCAGTCATTCTGCCGATGAATTCGTGGATTTTTGCGAAATCGAGCACGCAATAGAGACCTATCTCAAACTCCTGAAGTGACTTTTCAGAAAAGTATAGTCTCCAGACTCGACAGACATCGACTTATCGGTTGACAGGTGTCAAGCTAAAACTTCTGCAGAGAAAATGCCCAACTTCTCTGCAGAAGTTTTAGCTTGACGCCAGTCAACTTTGGCAACTTGACTGGCGTCGACCTGTCGGTTCTCTGCAGTAATTTTTGCTGTTTTCTATAGTTCTGTTTTCCAGGCATTTGCAAAAATCAAAAAAAGGGACGCGTCCCTATGCCCAGAGCGACGCGTCCCTATTCCCAAAGGGACACGTCCCTAAGCTCAAAGGGACGCGTCCTTATTTGAACACAGAATAATCGGATGAAATGGATGTAGCTATGGTGTTAGATCGAACATAATCCATTAAATCCGAGTCATCCGTGTTTGTAATAACAAAGTTGTGTCCTTTAATCGCAGTTTTTTTCGTGTTTTTCGATGTTAAAGATTTCGTGTTCTCACGTTCTCCACATAAACAACTTTGACGCAAAAAGCGTCTTGAAAAACGAACCTATGGTAAAATGAAAAGTTAACGTGTTAAGTTGAACTTAACGTGCCACGTTTGCCAACGTATAGTGTGACGTCTGCAATAATTATTTTGTGAAAACACTTCATCATATTTACTTGTAAAGTCTTGATAAATAAAAAGTAATACCCTGACGAGTGCCTGACGACTCATCACCACTCATCAGGTTCTATACTACTGATAATCTTTGCCATAACCCCCAAACCTGACGAGTGACGAGTGTTTTTGATTTCTGTTGAAGTAAATTTCTTATTCCTTATGTACTGACTTTTAATAATAATTCGTAAATTTGCAAAAAACATTCAGTGTAAGTTCATCAATAATTCCTAATGTGGATGTTTTTACTATCCCAACTAATGCTTTTATAAATTATGAATAAAGAACAAAAACTAATAAAGATTATAAAGGACAATCTCAAGGAACTAGAGAAAGAAGCATATGGAGAACGTAGGCATGGTAATAAAGAAATGCCTTCTAGTATACACCATTTCCACATATATTTCAAGAGAATTTATAAAGCCGTATATGAACTCGATAGTATTGAAGGAGAAAAGTACATTTCAGAAGGTAATATTGGAATGATATATGATGTAGAAAGAGACATTGAGGGCATGTTGAATTACTATGAAAAATCTAAAAAGCCTCTTTCTGAGATATTAGAAGAGTGTTATCTGAAGATTCTTGGAAATCTGTCGTGCATCATAAACGAATTGGACAGATAGTAGAATATGTTGATTACATGAGACAATTGCCTATTTCTTATCTTATAGTTTAAAGTTTGCATACTTAAAATATTTTCACATCTAAACATTATAACAATATGGAAGGAGAAAATGAACTACAAAGAATTAAGATTGAACGAGAAGGTTCATCATATATAGATGTGAACAACATCTTAAAAGGCTCTTGGGGAGGGTATAAAGAATGTTATGGATTAGATTCTAATGGCAAAGTTCTTCGTGGAGTATATTACAATTCATATTACAGATATGTTCCTATAAACGACTTTGGCTTTTTTTATGGAAGATTTGATTGCAGGAAATATGATGGAGTTATTAAACTCCCTTGCTACGAATTCTATTTGTGCAATAGAAATGGTCGATATGGACTTTTAGACTCTGATGGTAATATAATTCTACATACGGCATATAAAAACATTTTTCCTTATTATTGGGGGTGGTATCCTGGATACGGAATGCGCTATTTTTCTCTCTTCGATGATAATATATCAAATACATGGAATGAAAAATATAAAGATAATGTATTTCTTATTGTAACAACAGAAACAGGGAAATTCACATATAATCTTATTACAAGAATTGAATCAAAAGTTTACGATAACATTTTTATTTCGGGATGGAATCATCCGCAAATAATGTATAAGCATGAAGATAAATATGGAGTAATGGATATTGAAGGAAAACAATTGCTAAAACCCGAATATGACTATGATAATATTACGTACAAATTATATCAAACTTATAAGGATATTCAATGGGAGATCTGGTTAGAAAATGGATTATTATATGGAAGAATACCTATTAACCTGTATGATCGTTGTTTTCGAGTTAAAATAGACATGTCAATGGAATGTTTTTATATTACAGAACGGGGGAAAAAGTATGGACTTTTATCCACTTGGAAAAACAAGGTTATTGAACCTTCATTTGATGAGGTCATACTCCGTAAGCCAAAAGGCACATTTTTTGCATATCAACACCCCAAAATAACCATAAACAGGAAAATAGATGACAAGTATGTTGGAAATTCTATAGTATTTGTCATCACAAGGAGGGGAAGCAAATATTGGTTATATAACGCATATAAAGGTGACTGCCTTTTAGAGGAATGTGATAACATAACTTATCAAGAAGGAAAGAATGATTATCATGATGCACCATGTGTCATGTTTAAGAAGGGTGATATTAAAGGATATGTATTGATAAGTGGAGATATCATAGATAATCAACAATATGATGAGATAACTATTTCTAGAAATAAGATATATGTTTCCAAAAATGGGAAGCATGGTATTCTAGATATAACAGGTAATGCTTATGTCCCATGTAATTACGAATTAATAATTGAAAAAGGTCGAAATAAATTTATTGGAGTTAATGATGGTCAAGAAGATGTCTATGATTATTCAGACTCATACCACAATGATTATAGTATTCATGAGCCTCAGAGTTTTTCAAGATATGCTGGCACATACGCTCAAGATGAAATGGGTTGGAGTGACGATGATATTGATACAGTTCTTGATGGAGAACCAGATGCATATTGGAATATAGACTAACATGGATAATTAAATGGAGGAGGTGGGTTTATTGTATTTCCTATCCAGAAACGACAAACCATTTTGAAGACATGAAAAGTAAGAAAAAGTAAGACAGATTTTATGATAATTAAAAGTTCTATATCAAAGATAATTAAGTGGATCTTCATTGCTATCGGAGGTCTTTTTGCCAGCATGCTTTTATGTGTTGTTGGGGTTTATGTGTATTCAGAATGGTTCGGGCAAGAGTGGCCACCAGCAAGGATTGAAAGAATTACAGGAGTAAGAGTTCCCAAATACAAGATTATAGAGTATGAAAGGGGGGAAATACATTTTACTGGTGACTATGAAGATACATTTACTTTTGAGTTCAAGACCATGCCTTCAGAAGAGATGTTTGATGAGATTGACAAGATGATAGCAACAGGTAATACAGATTGGAAGAGAGACGGCAATAAGTATTCTTTTTCTGTGACGTGGGGAAATGGATTCCCAGCCCCGAAAGGAGAACGGGAAGAAGACGATGGGATGTTTAGCATCACCATAACAAGGGGAGAAAAAGATGGAATAATCACTTTTGGAGCTTGGTAAGTTATCTTTTATAAGAAAAAAAAAGAATTATGAGATACCTCAATTTATTTGTTTTATTTCTCACAGCACTTTGCTTTGTCAGTTGTGGGAATGCGAGTAAGAATGCAACAGAAGAGACAGGCGAAGATTCTGTTGTAACTTGTGAAGGGGTAAAAGATTCACTCCAAATGGTTCTTAGCAATATGGAGGATGGAGATTGCTTAGTTTATTGGACATCAGATACCGTATGTGCCAATTATTCAGGATTAGTGCTTTTGTTAGATACTCTATATCAACATGTTAGAAGTGATGAATACTCTGAAAATGCAAAAAATGAAGAGCAGTGGATGAATTCTTATCGTAAGCGCATTTGCAATTATTATGACAGGTATAATAAAGGACAAGAATCGAAGTCCGAATTTGAAAAGGTAGAACTTGTCTTGAAAGAGGGGACAAGGTTGGTAGAATCAAATTGCGACTATTCAACTATGGAAATGGTCGTTAAAAATAGTATTGAAACTACTTTCGCTCGACTAAGCGAGTACGGTCTTCTCACACAAATGATAAGCAAATGCAAAGACGATGAAACTAAAAACCTTGTTTACAAAGAATGGGAACAAATTGAAAACATTCGACAAGACATGATAGGCATTGTTGACGGGTTAGTACATCTTTCATATTGGACAGGTTCTGGCGGTATTCCTATTAGAACCGAACGTTGGCTTGATTTCTCAGACGCGAGAAAGAGAATGTATCAAAATTTAATAAAACTTGAAGAAGGGGGATTTTTAGATAGTCAAGATTATTTTAAAGACGATGCCGTACAATATTTAACCAATCATTTAAAGGAGGCGGTAAAAGTTGTTTATTCAGATTGGGAGGCTGACCAAAGCGATGGTTCTCCATTAATGGATAAGAGTGAATGGAAAGAATATCAGAAAGTTGCAAAAGAAACAGAGAAAGACATTAACACCATTCAACCAAAGCTCAAAGAATGGATAAATCTATGGAGCAAGTTAGAGTCCAAGTTAACTCATAAGGACAATCAGAATATGCCGCAAGTTGCATCAAAGATGCTTGTTGAATGGGCAAATATCACACCTTGTATGGAGGAACATCGATTCTCGGAATAATCCAAATATGGATACGTTCTTTGGCAAAGTATAAAGAACGATTATTAAGGCGACAGACTATCATTTGTCGCTTTTTTGTTCCTTTTCTTGCCGGTATCGGCAAAAATTTGTATCTTTGCAGCAGATAATACAGCAAAAACTTGCCGATAGAGGATATGATGGAGTATATTTCAGTGATACAATTTGCCGAGAAGTATGGCATTTCGGAGAGGACTGTCCGCAACTATTGTTCGGGTGGAAAGATAGAAGGTGCCTTCCTGACAGGCAAGACGTGGAACATACCTGCTGATGCAGTTCTGCCTAAACGAGGTTCTGCCAGAGAGAAGGTATCGCCCTTGCTGAAAACATTAAGGGAACAGAAGTCTTCGAGGCTGAAAGGCGGCATCTATCATCGCACGCAAATCGACTTGACATATAACTCCAATCACATGGAAGGTAGTCGTCTGACGCACGACCAGACCCGCTTCATCTATGAGACAAACACTATCGGCATCAGCGATACATCTGTCAATGTGGACGATATAGTTGAAACAATCAACCACTTTCGTTGCATTGACTTCATCATCGACCACGCAGAAGAAAGGCTGACAGAAGGGCTCGTCAAACAGTTGCATCTGCTTCTGAAGTCAGGCACTACCGACAGCCTCAAGGATTGGTTTGCAGTGGGTGACTACAAGAAACTGCCTAACGAGATTGCTGGAGAGAAGACAAGTCTGCCCCAGGAAGTGTCCTCACACATGAAAACCTTGTTGAGTGGCTATAACAATAGCCGTCGACATACCTTAGAGGACATACTCGACTTTCATGTTCGCTTCGAGCGAATTCATCCTTTTCAAGATGGAAACGGCAGAGTTGGGCGTCTGTTGATGTTCAAGGAATGCCTGGCAAATGGCGTTGTGCCGTTCATTATCACAGACGAACTCAAGATGTTCCACTATCGTGGACTGCGAGAATGGGGACACATAAATGGTTATCTGAAAGATACTTGCTTGACAGCACAAGACGCTTACAAGGCGCTGCTTGACTACTTCAAGGTTTCACTATAAAAAGAAGTCAGGCTTCTATCGCTTTTCCTTGAAGAAGCGTTGCATCAGTTCTATGCATTCGTCTGCCATCACGCCGCTCGTGACCTCTGTTCGAGGGTGCAGGGCTTGAGGCGCAAAACGTTGAAAACCGCGCTTTTCATCGGGTGCTCCATAGACAATTCGGCTGATTTGTGACCAACCGAGGGCTCCTGCACACATTACGCAAGGCTCAACAGTAACATAAAGCGTGCAGTCATTCAGGTACTTGCCGCCAAGATGCTCAGCAGCCGATGTAATGGCCTGCATCTCAGCATGAGCGGTAACATCGTGCAGAAGTTCAGTCAGGTTGTGGCTCTTGGCAATCACCCTGTCCCTGCACACCACGACTGCCCCAATCGGAATCTCGCCCTGTCGGTACGCCTCATTAGCCTCCGCCAACGCCTGCTTCATGTAGAATACATCAATTTCATTTACCATTTAACCATTTTCCATTTGTCCATTATAAGTGCTTGATAATATTTTCTGCCTTTGTCTCTTGCATCTTCATAATGGCGAACCAACGTTTGCCAAGGTCTTTGATGCTGGCTCCGACATGATAAGCTTCGTCATCAATCAGAAGGAAGCGGTCGTGCGAGGCTGTCATGATGTGGACAGGTATGGGAGGATACTGACTGTCGTGGCGCTGAATGTCAAGTTGCAGTTGCTGGCCGACGTGATTGGTGTATATCTCTGCTGTCACTCCAGCCTCTCGCTTATCCAGCAAGGTCAGCACGGTCTCGTCGATGTAGTTGTCTATCAACACGATACTATGCTTGGCACGTTTCACAAGCTTGCTCACCAACGCGTAGGCATCATATATCTGTCCATCAAAGAAGATTCCTTCAACGGGCGGAAGTGATGTGCGAACAAAGAAGTCAATCTTTTCTTCCGTGCGGCTGACACGTTGCTCAAGTCTTTCAAACCTCTGGTTGAAGGCATAGCCACGAAGCAAGTATTCCTTTAATACATTGTTGGCCCACTTGCGGAACATGGTGGCATTGATGCTGTTGACACGGTAGCCAACAGAAAGAATTGCATCAAGATTGTAGAACTGGGTTTGATATGTCTTTCCGTCTGTGGCAGTATGTTCCAAAATGGAACTAACTGAGGATTCTTCAAGTTCTCCAGACTTGAAGATGTTCCGTAGATGCTTGGTAATGGCAGGACGCTGTACCCCAAATAGCATAGCAATTTGAGGCTGTGTAAGCCATACGGATTCATTGGCCATACGCACTTCCAAATGTATAGCATCATTCGGTTGATAGAGCACTATCTCGTTCTCCTGCATTGGTATCGTCGTGTTTTTGTATGAGTTCGTATTTGTTGCTTTTGTGGAACAAAGATACAAAATATTTAAGAATAACTCGCATTGAGCGATGTTTATTACGGGCTTTTTCGTAACTTTGCGAAGAATTTAGAAACAAATTGTGCTATGAACAACACAGAATACCTCGTTATTAGTCGCAGTAACGGCACCACGAAGACTGGGTCGCCTTATGCTTCGCTGAAAGTGGCAAACCTCCTCGAGACCATCAATGTGGCAGTTTGGGACATGCAGCCGACGGCAGAGCCGCAGGTCGGACAACTCGTCTTCTTCTATAATCTGAAGGACAACGACGGCAAGAAGTCGTGCGACTTCCGCGACCTGAAGTGCGGCGGAGAGCCGTTGTTCGATCATCCGCTCTACAACTTGTTGCCCAGACCCATTCGTCGTGATGTGTGGGACGACACGATAAAGAAGCTCCTCAGCTATTGCTCGGACAAGACCTTGATGGGCATCATCGAGGAATTTGCCAACCGTTTCTACGAGCCATTCAGTCAGTATCCGGCAGCCACAGCCATGCATCACGCCTTTCCTGGCGGCCTGCTGAACCACACGCATCAGATGCTCAAGATGCTCGAGGGACTCTATCCCTGCCTGCCCTACGAGGTGAAGGTTGAGCATTGCATCATCGCGATACTCTTCCACGACTGCGGCAAGATGAATGAGTACAGTAAGACGGGCGAGAGTCAGCCCGACATGTATCTGCTCGGACACATCTACATCGGTGCTCATTGGTTGCACAACATACTGAAGGACAAGGGTATCGACGAGGAAGAGACGAAGCGAATCGTGCATTGTGTCCTGTCGCATCATGGAACGCGCGAGTTCGGCAGCCCCGTCGTACCATGCACTCAAGAGGCTATCGTCGTGAGTATGATAGACAATCTCAGTGCCAAGACCGACAACTGGGAAGGTGCCGGCGACATGGAATACATGAATGCTTTGGGGACGAAGAAGGTTAAGTAGCCAAACGTTGGCGGGCCTCTGATAGTGTCAGCCTGTTGTTCAAATCCAGAAAGTAGTGCGGATGACTTATGCGCTTCTCTTCAGGAGGCAGCTGCATATAGTCACCATAAAGAGTTTTAAGGTAAGCATCGTAGTCGTGAGGAATGATGAGGGTGGTGTCCTCGAATGGCACTTCTATAACATCTTTGAACCATTCCGACTGGAAGATGCGGCCTTCCCATTGCGTCACACAGACACATTTAGGTCCTTCACCATTGTGCTTGTATCCTTCCTCAAACCTTTGGAATGCCTGTAAGTATTTCTGAGGATTACGGTTGCGCCACTTACTCAGCACTTGCACTCCCAAACGATGCACATCGCCCTTGCAGAGCGAATGCATCATGTCGGCAAAAGAATAATGACTAACGGCATTCAGGTACTTGTCGAAGAAGTAATGGCTTCGATACTGACGGGCAGTAATCACCTCGTCTGGCTCATCGAACTCGTCGAGAGGGAAGATGTCGATGCTTACACCAAACAGGAAAGGAAGCTGCTTGAACTCCCAAACCGTACTCTTCAGGTCGGCAATCTTGGCAAAAGGCATGTAATAGCCTGGAGTAGTCCAATTGAGCAGTTCGTAGCCGCTACCCTCAAACTCGTGCCCAAGACTAAGCAACCGCTCATAATCCTTTCTGGGCATATAAATGTCGATGTCATCGTCCCAGGGGATGAAGCCTTTGTGGCGGACAGCACCCAGAACGGTTCCGCCACAGCCGATATAGCGAAGCCCATGCTGCTGGAAGAGTTCCTTCGAGAACTGGAACACTTCCAACAAGCGAGCCTTTAATGTGTCTGCATTTCCTGCCATCAATTCAATCGAAAAGATTAAGGAACTGCTCCGCACACCACAACTGCCACTTCTGGTTGCCAGTAAGTGTATGCATGGGAATGTCTGTGCGGAACTCAGGACGCTTAGGTCCTTTCCAATCGCGGAAGATGGCATCTACAGGACGCGGCATAGGTATCTTGAAGGGGATTTCCAATTCTGGATACTTGATGGCATACAAGCCTCGAACCAGATACTTCGGCTCTCCATTCCTGACACGTTCCATGTCCAAAGGCTCAGCCATCACCAACTTTGCATATGGGTCATAATAAGGCAAACCTGCGACTCCAAAGGCATTCAGGTAAGAACCACTGCTTTCGATGGCAAACACCTCGTCCATAAACTTCATGTAGTCAATGTGTTCTGCATCGATGCGATAGTGCTCGTACAGTTCATCTTGAGGAATAGGATTCTTGAGAACCAGTGAAGGCTCCAGGAATGTATAGCGCTTAACAAAGCCATCGTAAGTCCATTCCGGAGAAATCAACTTATCCATACCACCAAAGATAAGGTCGGCACTCTCGCCCACAAGTATCATCTCCACGCCATCCTTCTTTGCCATAATGGCAGCCTTATAGATCTGAGGCTCGATGCTATGAACAGGGGCAGCCTTTGCAGCCATCACAATAGAGGTGTACTTCACGTAATCATCCATTGTAATCTCAACAAGATGATGTACCAGCCCCAACTTCTTACAATAGGTCTGTGCTCGCTCCAAGTCCTTATCGAAGACGCCGGTATCGGACACAAATGTATAAGCATGACTGCCTGGCTTGAGATATGCTGCAAGGTTGGCACTGTCCATTCCACCAGAAAGGAGTATGCCGATGTTGTCGTAGCGGCTGTATAGCTCGTCTATCTGCTTTTGTATCTGCTCATCGATATCCTCTGAAGTCTTTACGGGAATACGTTCAGCGTCTGGAATCGCACTATAGTTCTTGTGGTGAAAACCTTTGTAGAAATCCACGCCATCTTTCCAAATATAGCGAAACGCCATATAGGAACTTAAACAAAAATCCTTGTTTACCATAATCGTCTAATGTTTAGTCTTTGTCCCTAACTGCCTTGAGTGCCTCTGTAATCTTTGTGGACGAGATGCCGTGTGTGTATGGGAAATAGACAATCCTGATGCCAGCCTCCTTGAAGGCTTTCTCATACTCCTGCCACTTCTCTGTTCCGTACCAATCGTCGCCGACAAACAGTATAGTTGCTCCAA
>OCVV012859780.1_pt1 | contig 22304 bp, 20 predicted proteins | sample 1539721 | NCBI WGS metagenome assembly OCVV01 (sample SAMN02144230, study PRJEB22623) | gut metagenome | biome: sheep rumen | host: Ovis aries | place: New Zealand
TCTATTACGGAAGCCAACCAGAATTTTTCAAAAGTCACAAGACTGGTGGATGAAAGAGGAACTGCGGTTATCCTTAAGAATAATGTTCCCAGATATCTTGTCATTGATTTTAGCAAGGCAGACGAAAGTGCAATCGCAACTGATGAAGATGTATTAGCCATTTCGAAAAGATTATTGGCACAGAATAAAGAGGCATATGAGGTGCTTGCTAAATGAGAAAACTGAGTAAAGAGCAGGTTTTGTTGCTTCATACTCAGCTGATCGAAGAATTCGGCGGAACTGATGGAGTAAGAGATTACAACCTATCATCAAGCATAAACAAGTAAGATTTGGGCGAAGACCGGGCAGGAAACTGTCCGTTTTTTTAATGCCCGAAAACAGGATATTCCTTCAGTCCTTTGTGGTGTAGTTTTTGATCTATATCTTATCGGCACTTATCTTTGTTATCGTATATGCAAGAATGATAGAGATCTATCTCATGGTCAGCCTTGCACCGATATCCAAGAGGCAGAAAGAGCTGGAAGCTCGTCGTGGCGAGATCGCTGTTCTGAAGAAACATATCATAAACTACTCCAAGACCAGAGAGGCTTATGCCGAATACCGGAAGTCCAGATACAGCAAAAAGTTCTTCGAGGAGCACCGGGAGGAGATCACTCTTTATAAAGCTGCTAAGGAGGCGTTTTCCCAGATCAAGGGACCTATCCCGAAGATCAGGGAGCTGAATGGGGAATATGAGCGCGTGCTGCGTGAGAAGAAACAGACCTATGCCGAGTACCGGCAGGCACGCCAGAATATGAAAGATTATCAGACGGCCAAGTACAATGTGGAGCAGTTCCTCAGAAAAGAGGAAGACGAGCGCCAGGCAGAAGCGAAAAAAAGAACAGAACAGGTTCGGTAAGGATTTGGGAGATTTCATCGTAAGATTACGGTGGGATTTCCCGCTTTTTTGCGTTAAACAGTGAGTCAAGTAGCTGTGCGGGATTCATGCTTGCACGAAATCCCGCGCGGATATTTGACGAACGTCGGGCAGATTGCGAGAGTGCGCAGCACGGAGCAATCTGTGTTTAATGTATTAGCGTCGATTTATCGATGCGTAGCTCCGAGTGAAACGAGGTTCCGGGGGATTGGGGGTACAACCCGCCAACAAGCAAGAAGCATCGAGGACCCGAGATGCACTGCTTGCGACAATGGAAAATCATAGGTGAAAGTTCGTTTTGGGGGACATGAAATGTGGATAATTAGTAATAAGGGAACGGAAAAAAGAGGATTAATAAAGGTTACTAGATACATCTGCAGATCGAACAATTTATAGTGTAGTTGCTTTATAATGAGACCAATGAATCAAGTGTATATAATGGAGTTATATGTTTGTATAATTAATTTATTGTGAACGTGCCGGCTATATGGTATAATTTTATGCGTATTATTATGACAGTCTATATGACTTTTTTCAGCCATAGAGCTAGTGAGGAAATTGCGGTATGAAAGTGAGTTACAACAAACTATGGAAGCTGTTGATTGACAAGAACATGAAAAAAATGGACTTACTTGAAGCAGTTGAATTAAGTCCAAATACTTTGGCAAAACTGGGAAGAAACGAAAATGTTTCAATGGATGTACTCAGACGAATATGCTCTTATCTACAATGTGATGTTGGAGACATTATGGAGATGATTCCAGAAGAGGGAAATCAGGCAAAAGATAATTAGTTTTGGTGGTGACAAAAGATGGCAATTAAAATCTGGCCGCATGAGTATGAAAAGAAAGAACACATAAATGCTGCAGAAAGATTTCTACTCAGGAATGCGCTTCGGAATTTAAAGAATGGTAGCTTTGCAATCGGAATTGACCCGGTAGGATTCTGTACGGAACAGATTCACATGGGCATGTATATCAGTCCGGCGGAGGGCTTGATTACCTTTTCAATTGTTCAGGGGAAAATGGATCCGACATCGGTTACTGGGTATATGTTCATGCAGAAAACTATTGAGAAAGCAATTTATGATCGATTGCTGAATTCAAGACTGCTAATTGCTAGAAGCGATGATAAGAAAATACTGAAGTTTCCGTACAAGCATATTTATATCTTTCCAGATGAGGATGTTCCTGTTACATCCTGCGATGACGACACTTTGCTTTCGTTTGCACCGTATTCAGCTGTGAGATTCTTTATTCCGACAACAGCGAAGAATAGACCAAAGTTTGTGAAGGATCTTCATGTTTTTGATGATATTCGGATGCCATACGATACGAACTTTACAAGTATAAGTGAAGATGAATGCAGAGCAATATTTGAGAGACTTGCGCCGGAATACACAGTTGTATTGAAGGAAAAGGATGAGGTTGATGTTCCGGAGATTACATATGACATTCCGGCTGAAAGCGAAGAAATAAATGGAAACGAGGTAGAATACAGAACATTTTATCTGGATGATTATCAGGTTTCGCAGATCAATGATATGGGGCGCGGACACAGGGTGATGTTGGCGAATGCAGGAGCAGGAAAGAGCGTTCTGCTTTTATCAAAGGCATTCAAGTACGCAAGCATGTATAAGAATAGCAATATCCTTTTGACATGTTATAACAGTAACCTGGCTGATTCATATCGATTTAAAAAGAACTGTGCAGGAATAACATCAAATACCAATAGAAAATTGTACATACTTACGCTTCATAAGCTGGTAGCCAAGCTTTTCAGGGAATGCATAGGAAGAACAATTGATGGATTTGCTACGGATGAGCAGATACAGGAATGCATAGACCTCGTTAAGAGTAACCATATAGATATAAGATTTAAGGCTATTTTTATTGATGAGGTTCAAATTTTTACACCATTATATTTGGAGCTATGCTATGCGCTGCTTGAGAAGAAAGAAGATTCTCTTTTCTTGATGGCAGGAGATCTGAATCAGACAGTAAGGAGTCAGAGCCGTCGAGGGGATGCACCATGGAAGAAGATAGCGGATGGAAAACTGGATTTTACCGGTAGGGTGAAGTATATAGAAAAGAATTATCGTAACAGTCCGGAAATAAGTGGTTTCTTAAACAGAATGCTTGTGTACATGAACGCTTATCTTAGCCGGCTGAATATGATCAATATTGATGAATTTGAATACGATACTTTCGAAAATGGTACGAGTAAAAATGTGGCCTTGAAGGTTAAGACCGGGATCGAGAGGAGAAATATCCAGGCGGAAACGGTCAGAGTGATCAGAGAAATTGTTGACAAATATCATATTAGATACTCCGAGATCGCAATACTATATCCAGTAAAGGACAATAAGGCACTTAACTATCACATCCAGTACTGGATCCGAACGGCACTTGAAAGAGAACGAATTCCATTTTCCTTTATTTCTACTACCGAGGATGGACAAAGGGCCACATATAGTAATTCAAACGGAGTAGTTATTTCGTCGATTGATTCTTCATTGGGGCTGGATTTCAGAGCTGTTGTTTTGACGGGGCTTTACCCATATACATTTGTATTCGATGGGAATGGACATAAACATAAGCTGAGCGGATGGAATTCAATCAAACCTTTGCCGGAAGAAGCAAAAGAGGCAGCTCAGATTCAGATGAGAAAGCTATATACGGCATGTTCCAGAGCGCGAGAAGTGCTTTATATACTGAGTGATGCGGAGGATGAAACAATTATCGATGATATCATCAGGAATGGAGTGAAGAGGAAATGAATGATTACAATGTTTTAGCAAAGTTTCTGACGGATAAGTATATTGACCGTGTGTCAGGCAGAGATTTTCCGGAGAGGATCGTTGGTGATGATCCTGAGAAGGTGGTTATGGCCGGAACCATGGCGGAAGATAGAAATGAGCAGACATTTGAGGGCGGATACCGAGAGGATCTGTCACGGCAATTTGAAAGTATTCCGTCTATAAGTCTATCCTTCCATATTGATAAAAACAGCCAGGGGAGTATCCGCATAATTCCTCGTGGTTTGCTTTTTTATACGGTTCTTCCGAAGTATGAAGAAGTCAGAGATTATATCATCAGACTTCAATCTGAAAGGGATCATGAAGCATATGATTCGGTTGATGTGCTCAAAAAGAAGTACCCGGATGCGCACTTTTCTCTTCCTCAGGTTTATAAGAAAGTGGCTATAGAAGAGGTTCTTAAGGACGGGATCGAGATCAGTCTTACAGATATTGGATGTGGGAAGATGCATCTGGAATCCATCATCAATGATCGATTGAATAGCATATCTGATTCTATCAAAGATGAGATATGTATTGTCCCGGATGCGGATATTTACTTTGAAGATCTGGTGGATCAGGACCATTTTGAAATGAAATGTGTTGCTAAGCAGGAAACTGTAAGTGCTCATTGGTCGGTAGATATTTATCAAATGGTGTCAGAGGAAGATGGCGACTATTACTTCACATTCCAGATGGTTAATAAGACGGCAAAACCGGACAGACAGAATCTGGGTTATCTTCCGAAGATATATGATGCCGGTATGACTGTAGTTGCAGATAAAGGAATACGGTTCAAAGAAATACCCATGCGTTATTTCAAGACCGGATTCAAGAAAAAGGAACCTGTTTATGCGGTTGCTGAAAATGCTTCTGTTGAGTATGAAGAGGATGGTAATCAGCTAAAAACTGTAAATATACCACGATATTATCAGAAGAGAACCATAACGATAAATAAGTATAACTCTTATACGAGATTTGATGCGTTGATCAGCGATCCTGTGAAGAATCTGAAGTATATCCTTTCAGAACTTAAGAAGGATTATCAGAATTGTCAGGATGAGTTTGAAGTGGCAAAAGGACTGTCTGATGCAGCAAGGGATAATTACAGGACAGCTCTTACTGACTACAGTACAGAGATATCCAGATTTGAAGACGGTATTCAGCAGATAGAGTATACAGACTGGATTAAACGCTCCTTCATTCTCATGAACAAGGCTTTTATGACGAAACTTGATTCGAATACGCATCCCATTGAAGGATGGCGTCTCTTTCAGCTTGTGTTTATCGTTTCGATGATCTGTGAAGTTATTCGGGGAGAATACAAGGAAGATTCGGATCCTGCACTTAAGAGAGCAGATAATGATATTGCAAATCTGCTGTATTTCCCGACTGGTGGTGGTAAGACAGAAGCATTCCTTGGCATTACTGTCTTTTCGATGTTCTTTGACAGAATTCGAGGCAAAGAAGATGGAGTGATAGCTATTCTTAAATATCCGCTTAGATTGCTCGCGGTTCAGCAGTTGGAGCGTGTACTTACGATTATCATGAAAGCAAACATTGTACGTGGACAGGATAGTCAGTTGAAGAATACAAATCCTTTTACGTTGGGATTCTTTGTTGGACAAGCCAATACACCAAATAAGATTGATCCAAATGAGCAGCTGAGCAGCAGAGGAAACCAGAATGCAAGCAAGCAGCTGATTCTGGAAAGCGACCAGGAGACTTTGAATGAGTATTATCGATTCATAGATACATGTCCTGTGTGCGGAAAGAAAATGATCAACATCCGGTTTAATCAGGAAGGATGGAGATTGGAACATATCTGTGATAATCCGCAGTGTCAAATTCATGCGTTGCCGCTTTATATTGTTGATAATGAAATCTACAGATATCTGCCGTCGGTTGTGGTCAGTACCATAGATAAAATGGCGATGATTGGAACAACAGATGAGTTTAAAATGCTTTTTGGGCAGGTAAAGAACCGTTGTAAGATACATGGTTTTACAAGCGGTTCCAAATGCCTATGCAGTAAGGCCGGATGCAAGAATCCACTGGAGAGCGTAGAACTGCTCAAGGATCCTATCCCTACTTTGTTTATTCAGGATGAGCTGCACCTTGTTAAGGAAAGTCTCGGAACATTTGATTCTCACTACGAATCCTTTATCAGATACTATGCAGAAAATCTTGTTCCGGATCCGCAGAAAAAGAAGATCCGTTATGTAGGTGCTACTGCAACTATATCCATGTACGAAGAGCATCTGAGCAACTTGTATCACATGAAGGGTAGAAGATTTCCGTGCGAATATCCTTCCATGCAAAATGATCGGAACTTTTATTCAAAGACCGATGAGAATGATATAACCCGAATTATTCTTGGATATGTTCCGTATGGACGGTCAATTACGGATAGTGTTTGGCAGTCAGTACTGGCTATGCGTGTTATCGTCTATGACATGATGACTCATACAGACAAGTATTATGAAATTCTCAAGGAAAAACCCTACAATTATCAGGGTACAAAAGAAGAACTGTCGGAAAAACTATATGATTACTGGATTGAGCTTGTATATAACAAGGTTAAAAACGATGTAAATAATTTGTATAATGCATTCCAGAATCAGGCAAACAACTATCTGGAAGATAAGGGTATACCGAAGTATTATTCGGAATCCATGACAAGTGATACGGATTTCCAAAGCGTCAGAAAAACCCTGTTTGAAATACAGGAGAATCGCAAGAATCTGGAAAGCAAAAATCTTCTTCTTGCAACAAGCACTATTTCTCATGGCGTTGATGAGGATTCCTTTAACGTGATGTATTTCTTTGGAATACCGAATAATAATGCAGAATACATCCAGGCGTATTCGCGTACAGGTCGTAAGTACACCGGAATTGTAATGGATCTGATCCGGCTTACTAGGGTAAGAGACAGATCGTATCTGAAGAACTTTGTTATTTTCCACCAAAACAAGGACGATCTTGTAGAACCTGTCCCGATTAACAGATGGGCAAAAAATGCAGTTTACTGTACGCTCCCGGGACTATTGGTGGCGGTATTGTATCAGTACTATTCGCCAAAGCTAAATATGGAGAATGTATATTTCGCAAGCACTTGGAAAAAAGCATTTGAAAACGATGAGATAGATCCAAAAGAGGTCGCGAAGATCCTGATCGAAGCCTATGGATGCAATGATGGTGAAAAGATGTCGGAATCATATAGGGAAGCAATCACGGATGAAGTTTTGAATATCTGTAATGGACTGAAAACATACACACCGGGGCCGAATGAGTTTCTCTCGAATGGAATAGAGAGATATTCACATGGTAACAGGGCTCCAATGCGAAGCCTAAGAGATACTGAAGCTCAGGTTTCAATCAGAATAGACTAATGTGAGGAACATACAAATGAGCATGAAAATGACAAGAAGTAAAAGCCAGGCTGTATACAGTTTCCTTCCTAATATGTGGGTTGCGAGCCGAGGAGACGGTTCCAGCGTAACGGCGGAAATAAAAGGCTGGAATTATCGCAGGATGGATGATGTGTATCAGTCGTTTATAGAAGGTGAGATCAAGAGACAGATTCGCTTGTTCGGAAACAGAGGCGGAGATATATCATCATTTAATACCGATGAACATGTTCACAGTTACACGATTGTCGAACCGGCAATGAATGATACCGCTGAAGACATCGTAGGTGTGAAATCGCCGCTTGTTTTCTACTGTAACTCCTGCCATGAAGTCATTCAGAAAAGAAATGCGGATGATATAGATCACATGAAGTGGAAATGCCCAACCTGTGGCTCAATTCTTAAGCAGCTGCAGATGGTATATGCCTGTGAGTGTGGTCATGCTGAACCGGTGAAAATGCCTTATGTCGCAGGTGGATTTCGTAAGATGAAATATCTTCCAAACGAAAATCCTTATCGTATGGTTGCTGTTACGGAGTCAGGGGAAAGAAAAGCGGAACTGGCGATTTCGTGTCCGAACTGCAAAGCACGACTTGTTCCTGACAACGCAGAGTCCACCAGAAATTATAAGCCGTTTTCTCTGAAGATTATAAATATTGCAGACAGAAGAAATGGAGAGTTCTTTGAAAAGGGCTTAAATGCTCAGAAAGTATTGGTGGCAAAATGGTTCAATAAACTGTCACAGGATCAATTCGTAGAAATATTGGATAATCTTGCTCTTGCTTTCAGTGAGCAGAATACGAATGACGCGAAAAGAAAAGAAGCAGAACAGGTTGTTCAAAGAATGATAGACAGTGGGCAGATGCCAGAGGCTATGCGGGATGCTATGATCAGCAGTATGGTTTCCGTAACCACGGAAAATGCTCTTTCTGTAGAGCCATATGTTAATGCCTGTGATCAGTTCTTTGTTAAGAAGAAAAAAGAAGATGAGAGTGCTTACGGAAGATGGATAGAGAACTTTGCGTTTAAGCTTATGCAGTACAACACGTTGAAATATGCTTCAAAGATTTTGACTCTGGAGGATTCCATTAGCAAACAGCTTTCCATGGATTTTATAGATTCTGAGGATGATATTCTGGATCTGAATCGCAGGATGGGGATCGCATCGATGCAGGTGTCATGTGATATTGAGATTATAAATTGTACATATGGTTATACCAGAAGAGTATCAGATCCGGCACAGGCAAAGAAAAGACTCAAACTCGTTGCTTTCAATAAATACAAGGATAACTCGTCTCTTGTATACGGAGCAAAGTTGGAGACAGAAGGAATTCTGTTTGAAATTGACAGGGTAAAGATTCTGCAATGGCTTTTAAGAAATGAAGTAATTGATGAGTCGCAGATGCCGGACATTGAAGAGGAAGTGGCTGTAAAAGAGTGGTTTGCAGAAAATGTGCATAGTGACCTTGTAAATATTTTCAGCGGGGTAGATGAAGGAGAAAAGATAACAAAGAATGTATTCGGCTTGCTTCATTCTATATCGCATGCTTTTATGGAAACCGCAGGTGAGATCAGCGGTCTGGAGGACACATCACTTACAGAGGTAATCATTCTTGAAACAACGAGTATTTTTATCTATGCACAGACATCACAGGGAACGCCTCTTGGCGCGCTTTCCGGAATGATTGAGACGAATTATTATAACTTCCTGCAGAAGGCACTTAGTGAGTCAAAGAATTGTATATTTGATCCGATCTGTGAGGAGCGTGATGACACTTCTTGCAGCGCATGTATGGTACTCCCTGAGATTTGCTGCGAATTTTTCAATCATGATCTTGGTAGAAAGTATATGTATACGTTGAAAGAGAACAAACAGACGAAAAAACCGTTTGTCGGTTTCTGGGAGATGTAAGCTATGGCAATAATGTATCCGAAGAATATCAATGTATTAGATCCGGAGGATTCCGAACTGGAAGTATATAAGCAGCTGAGGGATCAGCTCGATGATACATTTACGGTTTTCTTTTCTGTAGAGTGGAACAGAAGAAGAAAAGATGGTTCACTTGAAAAATCGGAAGCGGATTTTATCATTGAAAATCCGAAGTATGGTTTCCTTTGTCTTGAGGTAAAGGGCGGAAGCCACATGGAGATTTCACCAGAGGGAATATGGACACTGCATACAACAAAATATGGCCCGCGAGTGCTTGATCGAAGTCCGTATAAACAGGCTGAGGATAGTATGTATTATTTCAAGGATAAATACAAAAAGGAATATAACGTTGAGTATTCTGGATTGTATGGAGCCGGTGCGGTATTTCCTTTCTATGCGCTCCCTCAGTCTGAAAGCATCAGTAACAGGGATAGTATCTGCACTGTGGAATCGCCAGAAATGAATAATCTTGCGACTAAAATCAAGGCAATGTTCCGCGCCTGGGGCGGGGCAAGGTTCGGGAGGAATCGGTATGGCCAACAGGAACACGAATTCTTTCTTGATATGGTCAGAAAGAGAACTGCAATGGCTGCTGCAGCGGGAGCACTTGTAAAGTTTAAGGAAAAGCAGATGGATGAGGTGAATCGAGTCCAGGATAACTACATTTATTTTCTCTCTAACATCCGGCAGTTTTACATCCGTGGTGGAGCAGGAACCGGAAAAACGTGGATTGCATTAAAGATGGCCAACAGTGAGGCAAATGAAGGAGGGCATGTTCTACTGACATGTAAATCAGGTTCTCTTTCAAAAACACTTCAAAGCATGGCAGAGGAAAACGTGGATGTTCTTAGTCTTGAGGAGGTGCGCACTAGAGACATCAAAGGTAGTTACGATGCTATTTTTGTGGATGAGGCGCAGGACTTCACGGAAGAGGATGCTTTCAACCTAAAGCTCTATTTGAAGGATGAGAAGGAGTCCAGACTAGGTGTATTTTATGATGATGTTCAAAAGATCAGGGAAGAATCGTTTGGGGATGCATTCATGATAGAAACTTCACCGTTTCTCTTGCATGAAAATATCAGGAATACGGCGAACATATACAATTATGCAATGAAGGAGACAGATCTTGGGCAGGATGTAATAACGAATCCGGTAGAAGGTCCTACTCCTAAAAGTGAAAACATTGCAGATAAAAAGAAATTAATGCAGAGAATGAACAATCTTCTAAAAGAGTATCTCGTAGACGAGCACTTGGAAGCAGCATCAATGGTAATACTTGTGGATGATCTTGGATTATTTATGGAATTGTTTCCGGAGGGAATTGCAAAGTGGAATTTTGTAACAAGACCAAGTGAAAATGAAGATGAAATCAGAGTGTCCACAGTAGAGGATTTCAAGGGATTAGAGTCCGATATGGTCATTTATATCCACAAGGGTGATGTATCGGCAAATTTGAATTATATTGCATACACCAGAGCAAAGTATTATTTGCTTGAACTGGTTTTAAAATAATAATGAAAGCGGTAAATGATAGTGAATGAACAGGCTGAACCAATATTAAAATGGGCAGGTGGAAAGAGGCAGCTTCTTAGCGAACTGCTACCGTTGGTTCCGGATTATGATGGTAAATATATAGAACCTTTTGTGGGCGGGGGTGCTTTGTTTTTTGCACTTGCGCCCGATAACGCTGTGCTTTCAGACTGTAACGAAGAACTTATTGAGCTCTATAAGACTGTAAAAAGAGAACCTCAAAACATAATAGAAGCACTAAAGAAAATGAAAAACACGGAAGATGAATACTACGGGGTCAGAAGCCTTGATTGGAAACAGATGCCTAAAGCTGAGGCTGCTGCGAGAATGATATTTCTCAATAAGACTGGGTTCAATGGACTATACAGAGTCAACAGACAGGGTGGATTTAATGTTCCTTATGGAAAAAATGAGAAGACAAATTTCTGTAATGAGGAACAGATCCTGTTGGCAGCCAAAATTCTTAAGAGAAAGAAGCTTTTTTGCGGCGATTATAGAAATATACTAAAAAAGTATGCAGAGCCTGGTGATTTTATATTTTTGGATCCGCCGTACTTTCAGATCACTGAGCAGGAAACTTTTTTACGATATACAAAGGATAGATTTTATGAGCCGGATCAGGAAGAACTGGCTGAGCTGGTGAATGATCTTTACGACAAAGGGTGTCACCTGATGATAACGAATTCTAATCACCCGAGAATATATGACCTATACAAAAGATTTAATATACGCGTTGTGAAAGTAAGAAGATCCGTAAACTGCAAGGGTAACGGAAGAAAAGGCGAAGATACAATAATCACAGCGTTTCATTGAGGGATAGAAAATGAAGCTGATTGATAATGTGAATGAGACCTGGAGGGATGACCTTCAGAAAGAACTAAATAGAGGAAGCAGAATTTCGATTGTCGCAGCGAGTTTTTCTATATATGCATTTCGTGAGCTGAAGAAAGAACTATCGGATATTAAAGAATTAGATTTCATCTTTAATACTGATCTGTACACAGGAAATGATGATGAAGGTATTAAGTCAAACGAGATGGATCTTTTCGGAACTGCTTTCGAAACCAGATTGAAGAATGATCTCCTTCAACAGGAACTTGCTAGGGAATGTGCTGATTGGATCCGTGAAAAGGGGCGATTCAGAGCGAATATATCTGGCGAGAGTATGCCGGGATTTGTGAATGTCGGGGAAACTACGTATTCAGAAATCAAGAAAATGAGCACGGTGGATCTCGGCGTCGGACGCGGAGACAATGCTTATTATCCGGTGCATAAGACATCTGGCAGTGAGAATGGAAAGTACTTCGTCAAGCTTTTCGATGAGATATGGAACGACAAGGAAAAACTGACTGATGTGACAGATGAGGTGCTTAAAGGGATCGATGTCTTCCATGCAGCTAAGGCTGGTAGAAGAGGCTAAGATCCACTGTGCGAGAGAGCATTTTAAGGCAATCAGTGGGGATAACGTGGTTTACGATGTGGTTGACAGTTATACGGCACTCATGGAAAAGGTCATGAAGTGATGAAATTGATTTTCAAAAAAGAAGGGCATGTTTGATGAATAGTGTAAAGTATTGCCCGGGGATTACGATAAAGATAAAATTGGAGGATGTTTTATGACGCGTATAGCCGTTTTCAGCGATATTCATTTTGGACAGCTGTCAAGAACGGACTTTTTCGCAGCTCCAGGTGAAAAGATAAAGGATAACAGTATTGGAGATAAACCACTTGGAGAAGGCTTGATTATGCTGCTAAAGGAGATGAAACCGGATTGTTTTTTCATTGCTGGCGATTTGACATCAGCTGCTGAACCACAGGAATTTTACTATTGCGAAAAAAAGATAATAGAACTCGCTGATACAGTGGGAGTAAAAAGGGAAAACATTATTTGTTGTACAGGGAATCATGATGTTGATTGGAAAATATCCAAACTGTCTCCGTTGGGAGAAGGTCACTTTGAAAATAATAATGAAATAGAGACACTCAGATGTAATAAATACCAAGAAATTGCCGCACATGTCGCAGAAATATGCTTCGAGGATATAAAAGGAAACGTTGAAAAAATGGGACCAGCACCGTTTAGTGGGGTGCATGAGAGAAATGATTTCATTGTTTTTGTTTTGAACACAGGATGGCATTGCGGTCCCAATCAAAAGTATTCACACGGAGAACTTACAAAAAAACAGTTGGACTGGTTTATAGAAAAAACGAAAGATTATAAAGATGATGATAGGAAAAAAATAGTATTGATGCATCATCATCCCTTTAATTATCCGTATCCCAATATTGGAGAGGAAATATCTCAGATTAAAGAAGGCCCTGAATTCATAGAAATTGCGGAAGAAAACGGAATAGATATTGTGATTCATGGTCATAGACATCATCCAAAAGTTAAAACAGAATTAAGAGAAGGATGTTCACCTTTAACATATTTCTGTGCGGGGAGCTTATCTGTAAATGCTGAGCATAGGAGCAATGGAGAAATACCGAATACAATGCATTTCATAGATATTGATAAGACAAAGGACTACTTTGTTCTGTATAACTATTCATATACTGGCACAGAAGGATGGAAAAAAACAACATATAGTGCGGCTACTCCGTTGGATGACGTAATGAGAGTAGGAAAAGTATATACAAAAGAAGAGTGTATTAATAAAGTTCGAGAGTTCGCTAATAGTGAGGAGCAGCTAATACATCTTGAATGGAACACTATAGACGAAGCTATTAGATTTCAAACATACAATGAAGTAATGGAAATTGTAAACGCCGAATTAGGTGGAAAATATGAAATTATTGGAAGATTTCCGGAGAGAGTAATGCTTCTGAAGAAAGGAGTAGTATGAGGTTCGCTAGTAAGATAAAGGGAACAGATGGACAGAACCCATTTAGTGATAGTCAGGCTAGGAACTTTTCCGACCAAAAAGTTTTTCGTGAGTTTTATCCGATTTCATTGTTTTGGACACTTTTTAATGATCAGCATGAGGTGCTATTGGGAGCAAGAGGTAGCGGAAAAACCTTTTTGCTTAAAATGATGCGTTATTCTATGCTGAAAAGAATTAACGATGATAAGGCAAAAACATTAGTAAGAGAAAAACGGTTTATTGCGGTGTATGTTCCGATGCACTTAGAGTTTGTATTACCGTTCAATAACAAAAAATTGACTGAAGAGAAAATGATAGCTCTGTTTCAAATTGCGTTTAATTGTTATTTGAGCGAATCATTGCTTACCGAATTGAACTCAATGATTGATGAAATAGAAGAAGAGAAGGAAAAGATTCAGGCACAGATTGAGCTTGTAAGAGGTCTAGAAGAATTATGGTTTGGCGAAAAGTCGGGGATAAATGATTTTGATTCATTGACCAATAGAATACGGAAGGTGTATTACGCCATAGATTGGGATAATGCCTTATTAGAATCTGTACCAGCGGTATTTAAAAGACAAATATGTTCACCGTTGGTTTCAGCTCAGAGAATAATAGTAAAAAGTCTAAAACTAGACGTAGAACCCACATGGATAGTGTGTGTTGATGAAGCAGAATTCTTAAATGATACTTTGCAAAGATGTATTAATGGCATTTTTAGATCTGATTCCAATAGGATTGCACTAAAAATTGCAACGCTACCATTCTACCATTCAACTTTAGAAACGCTAGAAAAAGGAATAGTTGTGTCTGATGGAAATGACTTTAATTATACCATTGTTGACATGCAGTATGATGGGACTGATTTTGTTGGATTAACAAATAGCTTATGTAAACATCGCTTAGAAGAACGATTTTCGAATACAGACATTTGCAAAACGGTAGAGGATTTCGTGGGTGTAGAAGGTAAAGATGATTATATTGATTACTATCGCCGAGAAGTAGGGGAAGAAAAGGCAACTCAAGAGGTAATAAAAGAAGAAATAATCAGTGCATTCGCTGATAAAAGGAAAAATGGAGTAAAAAAATACTCGAATGATAGAAAAACGATTTTTGATAAGTTTGCCCCCATTTTTTATCTTCGTGAAATGAAAAAACTCTCTGGAATGGGTAATCACAAACCAGGATGGTTTGCTGGAGCAAAGATGATAAGAAGGGTTTCTCAGGGAAACCCAAGGCTCTTTATACAAGTAATGAGTGAACTATTCGAAAAAGCTAAAAGCACTGAATTAACAGCAAAAGCACAGCATGAGGTGATTTATGATTTCGCTGGTAACATATGTAGTTCGACAAAAGCCTTAGAAGTGAATGGGCCTATGGCATATAAAAACCTGGACATTATTGCGACAAGATTAAGTAATAAGGTTCATGGAGAATATTTGGTTACGGGTGGAAACACATTTACTATAAAGTATTCTGGAGAGAATAATTTCTGCGAAGAAATTGACTGGATTAAGCTGGCTATAGCGTATTCCAGAGTAATAGTAGATGAGAGAATAAAGAGAACCGGCATTACACCAGATACAAAATATTCATTAAGTAATGCATATGCAATAAAGTATTGGATTCCAATGAGAAGTGATAATGCTATGAGCATAACACTAGATGATAACATTGATAACGAGTATAAGGTTGAGTCTAGAAAGAAGAAAAAAACAAGTACGGAAGACAATTATCATCAGCTTACTCTTTTCGAGGTGAATAATGAAGAAAATAAATAATTATCAGTTCGATCTGTCAGAAATTTCAAATGATGATGTATTTATCTGTACACTGGGTTATGAAGACAGATCGGTATATTTACTAGACGAATTAATAGACAAAATAAGGAATGATCGCATATTTGTCCTGTGTTTTGAGGATCTGAAAGAAACGCCGAGTATTTCTTGCTATTTAAATAGACTTGAACAGATGGATATTAGAACGGAGACGGTTAGCTATGAACATGGATATTTGGTTGCAGATAAAGTTTCGGATTACCTAAAATTTACTTCACCGATAAATGGGAAAGTATATGTTGATTATTCATCCATGCCGAGGACATGGTATTCAATGCTGCCAGAAAAAATCAGAGAAAGTGGTGTTTCAGATATTGTCTTTTTATATGATGTCGGTGAGTATCCGGTTGATTATAAGGCATATCCAAGTGCAGGGATAGAGTCATATTCTATCATAGGAAGATCTTCTTTAAGAGACAAAAAGAGACTACATATTATAGGGATTGGGTATGATGCAGTTAGAACAAAAGCTCTGATTTCTATATTAGATCCGGATATGTATTCGGTGTGCAGTGCACATTATTCAAAAGACTCCGAAATGGAGAAAAGGGTTCGTGAAGTCAATCAACATGTGCTAGAGCAAGCTGTTTCTTTCGTGGGTATGTGTACAGATGACTTTTCGTATATGGTTGCAAGATTGTGTGAGTTGGCCAATGAGTATTTGCCATTGGGAGATGTTGTGTTTGTTCCGGATGGTCCCAAACCTTTGATTATGGCAATGTCGCTAGTGCCGCAGATTATAAAAAAAGAAGGCGTTGTCTGCTTACATGTTGCCAGAAATTCAACATGTTATAAGTTCATGAATGTTAAACCTACGGATAATATCATTAGTTTCGAGATAAAAAATGATGATGTCGAAGATATGAGGGGATGAAGCGATAATGATAGGATGGAGTTTTCCTTCAAGAAATAATGGTGATATCGAGGGCTTTTCAAATCCAGCATTGGAATGGTTTAAGGGAAGTCCACTAAGGGCTCTGGCAAGAGAAATCTGCCAGAACTCTTTGGATGCACAATATGATGAAGATGAACCTGTGGAGATTGAATTTAAAAAGGATTTTATAGCTCCCGGTGCCTTCCCAGGCTTAAATGGATTACATAATATTTTGCTGAAATGCAGAAGTTTTTGGCCGGAAGAGGGGAATGAGAAAACACATGCCTTCCTTGACAATGCGCTTAGAGATATACGACAAAGTAAAATCTGCATTCTCAGGATCAGTGATTTCAATACAAAGGGACTGGAAGGAGCATACAGCACGAAGGATATTACTCCATGGGTCAGTCTTGTAAAAGGAACTGCTTTTTCGGTCAAATCATCCGGGAAGACTGCTGCAGGAAGCTATGGAATCGGGAAAGCGGCACCATTCATTAATTCTAAGTATCAGACTGTGTTCTATAGAACGCAAAACCTGAAGGGCGAAAAGGCAGCCCAGGGTGTAGCTCATTTGATGTCATTTACAGATGAGAGCTATGGTGATCCGGATCCGATACGCAGATCAGTTGGATACTATGGGGAGAAGACAGGAAACATAGCTGTGCCTGCTATGCCTGAACTTGATAAGTTATATGTACGCGATAAGGTCGGAACAGATCTTTTTATACCTGGATTCAATTTTGCAGTAGATGGGAAGAATGACTGGATCAATCAGATGATTGGGGAGATATTGGAAAATTTTCTGATGGCGGTTGAATACAAGAACTTGGAAGTGACTATTGAAGGACAGGAAATCAGTAAGTCTTCTCTTAGATATATCATTGCGAGAAATCAAAAGTATGCAAAGGATGCATATTATTTCAACAAGATTCTGATGTCGGAACCAGAGTCTATAGTCGAGGAAACCTATAACTTCCACGGGATGGGACAATTGAGGCTCAGACTGCTTTATGCGAATGATTTGAATAAGAAGATTCTTGTGGTTAGGAAATCAGGAATGAAAATCTCTGAGATTCGTGGACTTCCGAAGGGGATTTCCTATACAGGGATTCTTGAGCTGCAAGGTGACAGGATGAATGCATTCTTCAGGGAAATGGAGAATCCTACGCATGACAGGTGGGAAACTAACAGACATTCGAATCCGTCCTTGGCAAAACAATACCGTATTGAAGTTGAGGAGTGGGTAAAGTCTGTGATACGACAGAAGGTTGAGGAGAGATCCGGTGCTGAGGTATTGATTGATACAGGAAATCTGTTCAATACTGCAGAAAAGGAACCGCTAAAGACGCATCAGGATGATGATGCTCCAACCAGAGAAAATGTCGTCGACACAACAAAGACAGTTGAGGTTGTTGTGAATAAAAAAAAGAGTACGTCAGTAAAAAGTGCTGGAGGTTCAGGAAAGCGTAAAATGTCCGGAACGATAGATGATATAGGGGAGTTGATTGGGCATCGTCACAGAGATGGCGAGAAACCAAAGAATCCTACCGGTAGAAAAGGAAAAGAAGATCAGGGCGGAAAAGATAATGTTTTTTCTGGGATGACATATGTGAATGTTTCTGCCCGTGTAATCAGTGTTGGTAACGGAACAAATAGGCTAATATGTATACCTGAAAAGGCTCTGTCTTATGGTGAGGTACAGGTGTTTGCAACAGGAGAAAATGGGAAATCAGTCCCAATCAGGATTAATTCCATTGTAAAGGGAACAAACCGAGCATCTGTCAAAGATGGGAAAATCGTATTACATGATGTAAATCCTAACGAGAAAATGGTTATCGATTTTCAGGTGTCTGGCAGACAAAACTATGCAATGGGGGTAGAAGTAAGTGGAAATCAGAAATAGGCTTTTTCCTTACCCGGTTTTGTGTGAGGATACAGATGATTATGTCTCGGGGGGATTTACGATCGATACAGAGGTTGTAAGTCAGGACATCAACAGTCTCGTGCTTAGATTCACTATGAATCTCGATAATGCGGGACTGAAGATGCAAATTACTCAAGGGAGAGCGGAGTATATTATCCATATTGAATGTTCCAATACTGCGTTCAGAACGGTTATCCATAGCTTCTCGGATGAGGAGACATATCGAATAAGCAGTAGTAAGGTGAATGGCGAAGTGTCATTGCTGGGGATGGTTGTATCAAAGAAAGATATTCCGTTTTACAGAAATAATACGCTGAATCCAGATTATAGCGACGTAGATCTGATGATCCCAAGGGCGGCGATTCTGGCTTACTACAATATGCCAAAAATCAATGTGCTGAAGAATTATGAAGAGTTGGCGCAGGAAGAATCTCTGTTTAGTGTTGTAAGAGAAATGAGACTGGATCAAAACGAGGAACGACCGGTTCATTTTTCGCTGGATCCGGATCGTATCAAGGTCTTTGTAGATGACGAGGTGTATAGCGCTTATATCCACTACCAGAACAATTTATCAATGAGGCCGCTTATTTTGACGGTTTTTGTAATGCCTGCCCTTACTTTTATGGTAGAAACTCTTAGAAGAGAGGGGTATGAGGAATATGAAAACTGCAGATGGTTTTTGCGGTTCTCTAAATTATACAGGCAGCAAGGAAAAGATTTCATAGATGATGTTATAGGTAGTGAGATGACGATTACGGACATAGTTCAGGAACTTCTGCAGCTTCCAATAGGAAAGACATTCTTGAATATGCAGGAAATGCTGGGGGAGTGATGCCATGAAGTTATATTTTATGAAGCATGATGCTGTGGATTTCATGAAACATAATATGGGTCGGCTGTATACCCACTATTTTCAGGATGAGACAAATGAGTGGATGGCTAAGGAGTATGGAAGCGATCCCTTTTCTGTGTTTATGGAGGTTCCGGATTTTGAACTGGCTGAAATAGATGCCATGTCCATAGGTGAAGTGGATTTTGAAAACTGTAAGATCCTCTATAACAATCTGCGAAGCATAAGTGAATCGCAAAGTTCAGACGAGAGACTGTGGGCGGGACTTTGTAATGGCACCTTTTATGATTATATGCGACGTAGGTATCAGTATCCGTCCAAACAGCTGAAGAAGAAAGAGACAGATGCCAGTGCTGTGATAAGCAGATTCTTCTTTAGCGGAGGAACAAGATCAGGTTTTTTCAGAAACGGTCTTGCCAAGTGCTGGTGGGTTGGTAGAGCGACATTTGATAAGGACAATGATAATCACTTTGCAAGGTTGGATGTGATTGGTGCTAATGACTTGACCACCAAGATCAGCGATATTTTTTACAGTAATACTTTTTCATCAAATCCAATTATTCTTGCCGGTATATGTGATGCACTAAAGTTTTTTAAAGAAAATGGACAAATTCTTGATGTAAAATTACATATTCGAGGGGCAATGAAGTATCTAAATGCTGTTGGAGGGGCAATACTATTAGATGTTCTAAGCCAAAAAGAAATATCTGATTTGGTTAAACTCTGGATAATATCACAGATTAATGGGAATGACGACGATATAGATTTTTCAGACGATCAAGAGTTGGAAGAAATATATGAAGAAGATTTCGATGATTCTTTTGTGACCGAGGAAGAGTCAACAGAGAAAGTGGATGATGATATATTCTTACATGATAACAATTCTGAAAGATATCAAACGTTAATAAATGATAGAGAAGAATCGGAGAATGAAGCTGATAAATCAGTCCAGCTTCAGGCTTTGTATGATATGGTTGAATTGGAATTTCAAAATGAGATAGAAAAGAAGGAAAGAAGAAGACAAAGACAAAAAATAGATTTGGATAAGATAGAGGAGTATAACTATATAGGTGCGGATGTGATACATATTTATTCTGGTGAAGGTGTAATAATGTCTATAGACGATAAGTATATATCTATAAAGTTTAAGAAATCCGGAAAGACTGCACTATATCCAATTTCATGTTGCAAAGGAGACCATCCGGTTATTCTACTGGGAACTGAAGATTAATGTAATCGTTTCTGGCAGAGGTATATATGCAATACGATGGCGACACTTAGGGTAAGGCAATGTGAACAAAATATGAAAATAGATATATCAAAGACAATTTCATACTATGATACCAATGCTTCTGATTTTGCAAATGGTACAGCAGATATCGTCTTTACAGACATTCAGGATCGGTTTTTGTCATATATCCCGGAAGGTGGATATATTCTTGACTTCGGTTGCGGTTCCGGAAGGGATGCCAAGTATTTTTTATCCAGGGGTTATCAGGTGGATGCGGTCGACGGTTCTTCAAAACTCTGCGAGATAGCAAGCCGGAATATAGGGATAACTGTACGGGAACTATTGTTTTCTGAGTTGGATGAAATAGAGAAGTATGACGGTATCTGGGCATGCGCATCCATACTTCATTTGACGAAATCAGATCTGGTACAGGTCTTGGCGAATATGATCAGGGCTGTCCGCAGGGCAGGTGTCATTTACGCTTCATTTAAATATGGCAATTTTGAAGGCTACCGTAATGACCGTTTTTTTACTGATTTTAATGAAGGTTCATTGCATGAGCTTTTGAAAAACTACTCGGATATAGGTGTCGTGGAGGAATGGATATCTTCGGATGTCCGTCCCGGCAGAGAGGATGAGAAGTGGCTGAATATTATTCTGGTAAAGAAGACTTCCTGTTGAGTATAGAGGGGGAATATCATAATACACTTAACATCGAAGGTTTTTCGCTGATGTTAAAGGATCCGTCCTACTGCTATAAGTTTTACTGGCTGGAGGCATTAGTGCAGCTGATTTCCTGTGGGGTTACGGAGACTACTTTTGACGAAGTGATCAATGAGATGATCTGCGATGCCTGGTATTCCGTGAGGGAGTTTCATATTCATTTAAGCGGCATACCTGCAGACGGACAGATTCACGACGGACTGGAGCGTGCGGTATTAAAGCTGTCAGAGCTTAGCAGTCTGCCAGCAAATGCATCCCGTGTAGAGATCATCAACGCAATAAAGGAGCATGATGCGGAGCTCAAAACCGCAAAGGAACAGCTTACGAATATGGTTCCCTACCGTTCGCTGGCCGGCTTTTTCAAAGAGAGCCCGACAGAGGCTGACTGGGGAAGCATCCGCAGGATAACTGCATACATTGAGCGTATCAACAGGGAGGAAGTGATTCTTCCATATACCTTGGGGACATCGAGTAAGCTTAAGAAAGAGGTTTATTTCAATCCCGTATGGATGAGGATGATACAAGACAATACAGTTTCAATCCTGGGGTGGATCCGGTTTGAGAAAGTAAAGTGGCTGCAGAATAACAATCCTGAAGTGCCGGGATTAGTGTACAAGCTTCTTCCGATGGATGAGAAGATGCGGAAGTTAGGCAATGTCCGCAAGCTATGGGAGGGAATCCTGGATCTTACTGAGGTTAAGGATGTTTTTACCGGAGAGCCGGTTGTTCATAGTGCATATGATGTGGATCATTTTATTCCCTGGTCTTTTGTGATGAATGATGAACTGTGGAACCTCATGCCCATGGACTCGTCACTTAATTCTGCCAAGAGCAATCGCCTTCCGAAATGGGATCCGTTTTTTGAAAGGTTTGCTGCAAACCAGTACCTTCTGTATGGATTCATCAATGAAAAGCCCGGAATACGCAGGCTGTTTGAGGCTTGTTACCGTGACAATCTGCACTCCATATGGGCAGGACAGGAGTTGTATCGGCAGGGGAATACATGTGAGGAGTTCTACAGTATTTTACAGAAAAATATGCGGCCGGTATACGACTCTGCCAGAAGGCAGGGGTATGAAGAGTGGAGTTATACATAGGGAATGTCACTTTGAATGCTGCGGTGTCTGGTTCGCTGATTCGAAAAAATGAAAAGGTGCGAGTGTATCTTTTGGCAAGACCATATGAAAATGCTAAAGGGGATGTGAACACTGTATGATTTTGGGAGGCTCGAATGATAAATAGTCATTATGTTCCACAGTTTATTCTAAGAAATTTTTATGTGGATGACAAAATTACATATTGTGATCTTGAGAATAAAACCATTCAGCTGATATGTAATGACCTCCTGTCAAGAGAAAACTTACAGGGAGTCACCACAAACTTATTTAATTGTTACTGAAGGCATCTGGAAAGAGCC
>OCVV012874949.1_pt1 | contig 22302 bp, 16 predicted proteins | sample 1539721 | NCBI WGS metagenome assembly OCVV01 (sample SAMN02144230, study PRJEB22623) | gut metagenome | biome: sheep rumen | host: Ovis aries | place: New Zealand
GATTCCCATGCTGATGGCGAATCTTCTCGAAGACAACAAGATTCTGTCAGCAAAGATTGATGCCCTCAACAGAAAGATCTCGGCATCTGTAGGTAATAGTAAGGACGATGACCAACGCATGGATGTAACTGAAGCACAAAAGTACATTCCTGGTCATCCAGCAGTTCAGACCATCTATGGCTGGACATCCAACAATATGATACCTTATCATAAAGTTGGCAAACGCATCTATTTCGTCAAGTCAGAACTTGATGCCTGGCTCTCAAAGGAGCAGCATAAGTCTCAGGAGGACTTGCAAAAAGAAGCTGAGGAATATGTGAACAATCGGAGAAAACAACCAACAACGTAATAAGGTATGAGAATCGCTTCTAACATTATCGATACGATAAAGGCAAAAGCCGACATCGTTGAGGTCATTGGTGAATATGTTCACCTGACCAAGAAGGGACAGAATTATATTGGTCTATGCCCCTTCCATAATGACAGCACACCGTCATTAACCGTCAGTTCTGCTAAAGGCATCTACAAGTGTTTCGCTTGTGATGCCTCTGGCGACGTAATCAAGTTCTTGCAAGATCATCTTAAAATCTCCTTCGTTGAAGCCGTGAAGATGTTGGCAAATAAGTATGGCGTTGAGATTCCTGAGGATTCATGTTCTATGGCTGATGACGCAGACCAACGCAAGCGAGAGTCAATGTTCATCATCAATGACTATGCTGCCAAGTTCTTTGCCGAGAATCTATTCAGAGAAGCAGAAGAGTCGCACACGGCTTTTGGCTATGCAACCAGCCGCTGGCCAATAGAGTATATTCGTACATTTGGCATCGGCTATGCCAGCAATAGTTGGGACTCCTTTTCTCGCTGGGCGAAGGATATGGGACTCGACAAAGACCTTTTGCTTGAATTGGGACTTGTCAAGGAGAAAAGCACGAACGATGATGTTTATGACACGTTCCGCGGTCGCATCATGATTCCCATTCGTGACAGACAGCATCGAATTATAGCTTTCACAGCAAGGATCCTGCCCGACATCCTTGCCCATGCCCCTAATGCTCCCAAGTATATTAACTCCTCCACATCTCTTATATATGATAAGGGCAATAGCCTATTCGGTATTGATGTGGCATGGAACGCAGCGTCAAAAGCTGGTGTGATGAACCTTGTAGAGGGAGCGCCAGACGTAATGCGTTTGCAGGTTATTGATGCTTCTAATACTGTTGCGCCTCTCGGCTCCTCATGGACAGAGGCACAACTCAGTATGTTGAAACGCATAACGAGCAGGCTCAACATCATCCCGGATAGTGATATTCCAAAAGAAGGAGAGCACTTTGGCGTCGGATTTGCAAGTGCCATGCGCACAGGAAAATTGGCATTGTCCCTTGGTTTTACTGTAACCATACAGGAAATTCCAATCGGTGATTTGAAAAATGACCCAGATTCATACCTGAGTTCAAAAGATAAATTGGATGAATTGACTATACAAGATTTTGTAATGTGGTATGCTTCAAAAGTCATAAATCTTAATGGAGAAAACATACCACAACAGGCAAAAGCTATCCATGAAGTCGTGGAACTTGTGAAGACGATTCCTGACAAAGTCCTTCTGGAATCATACACCGATAAACTCATCAATGTCTATGGACATAGAAACATGTGGAAGCGTGAAATCATGGGCGTTCAATCCATGCCTGCCCCAGTTGCCAGTCCTGCCATAAGTGATGAAGAATATGCTGCCCTTTTCAAAGGCACTGAGATTAAGGTTGGCAACAACTGCTATTATGGTTATACCAAAGAGGGTGAAAAAGAAATCTCAAACTTCATCATGATTCCCCTCTACCTGATTCGTGATGGTGCATCTGCTTCTCGCGTATTCATCTTGCGGAATGTCATGGGCTTTGAAGTTCGTATAGAGTTCAGTATAGAGGAAATGACCGTGTTGCAGAAGTTCCGTAACCGTATTGAACGTGAAGTAAACTTCATGTGGTATGGCACGTCGGCCAAGTTCAACAAGTTGCGAGGCATCCTCTACTCCAGTATGGAGGTCATCACTAAGATTTCTACTCTTGGATGGCAGAAGATAGGCTTTTTCGCTTTTGGGAACGGCATCATTCTCAATGGTGAATGGCATCCGGTAAACGAAGAAGGCATTGTGCGATTGGGCAATCCTTTAGGCTCATTCTATCTCCCAGCCTTCTCTAAGATGAATGAAGATAATAGCGAGAAGTTCCTCTTTGAACAGAAGTTCATTCATCTGCCAGATAGTAAAGTGCGTTTCTTCCAGTTTGCCACACAAATGCGGTTGGTCTATGGCGACAATGCCATCATCGGCATTTGCTTCATAGTGGTGTGCCTCTTTCGTGACATAATCATTCGTCATCGTCGAGAGTTCCCCACACTCTTTCTATTTGGGCCAAAGGGAACTGGGAAGACCGCCTTTGGTGAACTGCTGCAAAGTGTGTTCGTCTATAATGGTGATCATCCGAACCTTCGTACATCTACTATGCCGAGTCTTGCCACCGTCTTGTCACAAGCCGAGGATGCCATCATGCATCTTGACGAATATAAGAACGACATCGATGTGGAAAAGATTGAACTGCTGAAAGGACTTTGGGATTGCCAAGGACGAAGCAAGCTTGACATAGAAACCCGCAAACGTGAACAGTCGAAAGTCCTCAGTGGTGTGATTGTCAGTGGTCAGGAGAAACCAACCGTCGATATTGCCTTGTATTCTCGCCAATGTGTATTGCCATTCCACAAGGACACACATACAACTGAAGAAAAAGAGAACTTCCGTGTGCTGAAAGATTGGGAGTATGAAGGAACTTCCTACGTCGTTCTTGAACTATTGCAGGTTCGGACACAGTTTGAGCATTCCTATAAAGATTGTTATGAACAGGCCGTCAAGAGCATCTGCACATCCTTAACGTTTTGTATTGATGAACGCATCCTCCATAATTGGTCAGTTGTGTTGGCTTCCTTTATGGCTGTGCAGCATCATATTCAGTTTCCTTTTACCTATGAGGAGGTTTTCAAGACAGTACTGAATGGCGTGGAATACCAGAACGAGGAATGTCTGCATAGCAACGAACTGAGCATTTTCTGGAAGACCGTTGACTATCTGAAACACGACAATCAGATATACGGACTTTGTGATTATCGCATCCACGAATATACCAGTCTGAAGGTTGACATCAAGATGGATGGCAGACGGCAAACCGTAACCAGAGAATACGGCAATGCCAAGAAAATCCTCATGATTCCGACCAACAGCCGTATGTTTGCCCTCTATGCGCTCCACCTTCAAAAGACCCGTGAGAAAGTTATTCCTGAGAATACGCTGAAGTATTATCTTGAAAACTCTCCAGAGTATATAGGTAAGGTGAATAGCGTAAGGTTTGCTTCGGTAGAAAATGTGAAGGACTGGCCACGGCAGTTCGAAGCCAAGTGTTTCCAATGCCAACCCCGTCTTAGCGAAAAGCCAGTACAGGCCTTTTGTCTCGACTTTGAGGCAGTAGAAGCTGCCTATGGAATCAGTCTGTATTCTGATTACATGGCATTCGACTTGGTTCACAATTCGTAAAGTCCACATACATTTTCTACAATCTCTACAATAGTAATAATCAATGAAGTATATCATCAAACTGTTTCATACAAACATAATACACGCACCTACAAGTTTTACCCCAACTTGGAGTGAGAGAATCGTAATTTCAACCACCTTGTAGGTGGGACACAGCAAATTGTTTTACCCATCAAATAATACCAACTTATGCGATACACTAATGTCAGATACAGCACACTTCTGAATGAAGCGCAGTATGATTACCTGTCGGATGAATGTCAGGACATCAACCGAATGAAGTGCTTCAAGACCTTTGTACGTCTGGCCGTCATGGAACAGACCAAGGTAACGAAGACGCACTTTTCAGCTGTCCTACAGCCAGGGCAGTTCATGGCTTCAAAGGTCGAGCTTTCCCTGATGTGGGGTTGCAACCGAAAGACCGCCACCCGAATCATCAAGGAGTTTAACCAGATGGGCATTCTCCGTTCTGAACCATCAAACCGAACGACCATCCACACGCTGCTGTGTCTGTCTGTTTGGTTCACTGATCAGCGGACAATCAAGAATCCCTTCTTTGTCAGCAACCCTACGGTCAAGCCCATAGAGAAGCCGACAAGACCGACTAATCATGTCCCACCTAAAAGCGGTGCTGAAACAGTTGAAGTCAGCAAGCCGACAACAACAGATTCAGGTGGGACATCTTCTGCCGATACAGGCAACGTGACCAAGGTCATGTCACCCGAATCTCTGGCAGAAGTGATGAAGGAGCAAAGGCTTACTCCTTCTCTTTCCCTACTATCTAATGATATAACGCGCTCGCGCATGAGCGTTGCTTGTCAGTCGCCAGATGAACCTGTTGCTGACAACGGCCATTATCCTACAAGCAGCAATCTCTTTTCTGATGACATGCAAGAGAGGAACATACAACCTACTGCCGTGGAAAAACCACAGCAGCCTTCTTGCCATCAAGACAGGAGCTTTCTCCAAGAGGAATCGACAAAAGGGAAAGGAACAGAAGTATGAGCGTAGCGTGGCATTTCGTAACGTGATGGGAGGGAAAAAGGCTTGCCTTGTTATAGCCCACTATAACTACACGCTACGCTTTCGTAGTTGTGGGCTCTTCCGAGGGACTCATGGCTTTGCCCTAAGAACCCACAAGGCTCTGCCCTTGACTCGTTCAGGACGCTGCCCCGAAACCTCGGCAAGGGCTGTCAGCCCTATGCAACCTGACCAGCGAGTGACCCTCTCTCTGGACTCTCCGCTCAATGGCATCTGCCCCTGAGAACCCAGAGCAGGAAGTGGCTCTCTCCCTGCACTCTCCAATCAAGGCTCTGCCCCGATACCCTGAAACCAGTTATACAACAAATCCACTAAAGTAGAATTTTATGAGTACAACAGCTAAAGCATCCGAGCACATCAAGCCGTGCAACATCGCCCAATGTGAGCGACACAACAGGAGGGACGCAGACTACATAGCATCCCTCAATCCTGCAAGGCTATATATACGCACCGAACTGACCCGCGACAATGAGACCTATGTCGCACCTGACATGGTGGGCATCAACCTTCAGCAGCACTACGACAATCTCAAAGCACTGGTCAAGGAAAAGACTGGTCGAGCCATGCAGGAGAAGGACGTGGAATATACCGACAAGAAAGGAGTGAAACGTGTCCGCAAGGGCAGCAGTCCCATCCGTGAGGGCGTTGTCAACATCAAGCCAGACACAACGATGGATGACCTGCTGCAATATACTGAACGAGTACATGAGAGGTGGGGCATCAGAGCCATTCAGATACACATGCACAAGGACGAAGGGCATTATGAGAGTCCAGAGGACAAATCCACATGGCGACCCAACCTTCATGCACACATCATCTGGGACTGGATAGACCACGCAACTGGCAAGTCCTACAAGCTGAATGCCGAGGACATGTCAGAGATTCAGGACATGGTAGCTGAGACATTGGACATGCAGCGAGGGCAAAAAAAGTCCGAGACGGGGCTTGACCATTTAGAGCGAAACGACTTCATCATCCAGAAGCAGGAGAACAAAAAGAAGCAGCTTCAAGAAGAGACACAGAAAGCCATCACCGAGAAGGAGAAAGCTGAAGCAGAGGTTGAAGTGGCGAAAACAGAAGTGGCAGATTTGTGGAAGGCACATGACTTATTGACAGATTCAAATCGCACAAAAAAAGAGCGCAGCAACCGTCTCGACTTTGACATCAGAACCAAGACGAATCGTTCCAAATCGCTTGACGAAGTAATAGATGCAAAAGAGCAGAAGATTAATCAACTGGAAGAGAAAGCCAATGTGAAGCTGCAAGACCTCTACACCATCAAGGAGCATGGTGACTGGCAAGACCCTATGTTCTTTGGTATGTCCGCCTATATCTACCGTTTTGATGAGGGATTACAGTTCTGCATAAAAGCCATTCAGGATTTCGCCTATTCAGGCTTTGGCTGTCGTGGCGGCAAGCATGGCGACATCTTTTGGGATAATGAGTCGTTTGCCATCAAGCAATACATGAAGATGTTTGCCGACCTCGCAAGTGCAACCTTGAAGCAGGTGGCTAACTGGTTCGTATGGCTGGCAAGCACTTTGGGCAAGTTCAATGCCAATGAACAGAAACGCGCTCACAATGAGGTTCAAGATATTGCCGATGGTAGATACGATGGACGAATACAAAAATACCAGCAAGGGGTATCAAGATAATATTATTTGATAGTAAATACCCCAATTCCCAATGCAATATGAGTTTGTTCCATCGTAAATTACTAAATCCACTTTACACCATGTGGTTTCTGTGTTCTTTTGAATGAGGATTTTACTTGAAACTCAAAACCGATTCTGCTAATATCAAACTCGTTCTCGTCCCGAATCAACTTCCATCCATCAACCTCGAGCAATATAGCATGGCCGCTAAAAGTTGCGGAAGGCAAGTGTTCCTCTTCTAATTCTTCCAGATTATAATTACCCCTTAAGGATGATTGAAATTGTCTAATATATTCACTTGCCCATTGGTCTTTTCGATATTCAAAAACTGCCCAGGGATTTGATACTTCTTTGTGATCTTTATCAAAAAGGATGCCACCCTCTATATCTATAAGGCGATTATTGGTATCCCATACAAAGAGTTTTGTGGGTGTGATGTCATTATGGTCAATCCATGGGCTATACCAATGTATTTTCCCATCTTTGCAAAACCCTATGTCGGAATAATTAATTGAGCGCAAATCTTCGGCAACCGTTCCTCTTACCACATATTGAAGTGTCGCAAAATTATCAATACATTCAGGCTTAATAGCCATGTTCAACTCACTCCCATCTTCCATTTTTGTACTTGGGTATAGAATACCGTCAAAATGTCCTATCTTACTGCCATCAGGAAGTGTCATTGGTGGAAAGTTATATACGAAATTGGCACATAATGCAGAAACTAAATACTTCGCTTTCCCTTCACCTGTGCTCATCATTATGTCGCCCAATTTTTGAAAAAACGCCCCAAAGGCTTCACATTCTTCTTTCTTCAACTCGAAGATTTTTTGGAACTTGTCATTAAGAAAGGTTTCTTTGGGTGGGAATACCTTATAAAGCATCAAATTGGCATTAGGCGAAATGTTCCATTTGGCCATGTAAACCTCCTCTCCAGCAGTAACATCTTCACTCATTTCTCTAAAGTTGGTTGTTGGAGAAAGTGAACCATAGAAAATAGACTGCCCAGAAAAATTTGCCCGTTGCAAATTAGGGAAATGCTCATTGGTGGATGTCAATGGTACATAGGAAAAAGTTTGAGGTGAAGTCAAATCTTCTTTTTCTCCGACTTTCCGTTCCAGACGGCTCCTATATAGATTTATAGGAATGCCTGTAAGTTGAATGAAACACAACGGCAAGGTTCCTTTGTCATTTTCAAAATTGCTACGAAAGGCTTGCTCATCCATAGTCTTGGCAGAGCGTACATATTCGTCCAGCTTAGAATGATACTTTGGGAACAAATTACATAGTTCCGTACCGCTTATTTGTTTTAATTTGTCAGAGCTATTCGCAGGCATGGCTTCAAATTATCTCGATTTATACAGTTCTACTTTTCTATTAAACATCATTCATTGATGGTTGCCAATTGACTCAATTCGACGGTGGCTTTATTCTTTGTCAAGTACCTCCCAGTGACCACTATAGCCACTACCCACATAACGGATATGTGGCATTTTGGCAATATGGCGCTTGATGGTTCTAAGTCCCTTTTTACTCATTTGGGCCAGTTCCTCCGTTGTAATTTGAGGATTCTCTCTGATTTGGTTTTCGATCCATTTATCAAGAATCTCTTCTTGGGTGCCACCTTGAGTGCCATCTTGAGTGCCACCTTGGGTGCCACCTTGAGTAACATCTTGAGTAACACCCTTTGCAGGTCTCATGAATGTCACCACAACAAAACCGCCATTGATACTCCATGTAGGTGCAGCTACACCTCTCTTTTGGCAAGCCTCCATGATGCGCTTCACACCTGAACCCCAGTTCTCAATATAGGTTGTACTATACAATACATTAGCTATTAGAGGATTATATGGGTATGAAATATGTGGCTGTAGGATATTCTCAGGTGTAATCTGCGGAGGCAATATACCAGGATTCTCGATTTCGATACGATTATCGTAGATGGCAATACCTATGGTCAGGTTATACCGTTCGTACTGGCGATGACAAAGGGCATTCAAAACCGCCTCACGCAAAGCTTCGGCAGGTACCTCCAGATATTCATCACGGACCAGTCCGACAATCTTTCCGTGCATATTCAAGTGTTTGCGGAAGAAGTTCATCGCCTCGTTGAGCAATACGAAAATGTTCCCTTCCACTCGCTGATTGTCGATAAACTCATTCTTGTCAGTACCTTGGAAACGAGCCAGACGCATTGTGAACTGCGTGTACATGCCAGTATCTTTCGTGAAGAGCGCCGTTGCGGCATTCAGAGGTCTTTCACCTGTGGTCAACTTCCATTTGCCCAACACATCTCCGATAGGTTCAGTAAGAGCCAGTTCGGACAATCTGCCTCTCTCAACACCAAGACGCACAACGCCACGTATCAGTTTCTCGTCCAAAGATGTAATATCCTTGAAATCTGAAGGTTGCCGCTCCCATGCAAACATGTCGGGCTTACTTCTTCGCAACCGCTCTTCGTACATGTCGCGCGGCATCTCCTTCGTCGTACTCTCCACCTTGTAGTAAGGACAACCATGATAAGTATAAGGCACCATTCCCCACGCCCATCCGTCAAAGTGCATAGCAATCACCTTATGGTCTGGCCGATCAGGAACATCGACATACTCTACTCGCACATCAACCTGAGGCTCCATATAACTCAGAGCCTGAGCAATCTCCCGTTGGGTGTTGTCCGTAACTTGCTGTCCAAGAATCTTCAGCGATGTTGGAGCAATACCAAAGACAAGCCAACCTCCTTCGGTATTCAAAAAAGCACAAGCGGCATGCATACCATCCTTCAGCTCACCCGTGGTTTTCTTCAACTCCAGCTGACGATGCTCGTCACTCTGTATCAGTATTTTCAGTTCATCTATTGTAAGTGCCATATACTCATAACGCCTTTACTCGTCTTTATATTATTGCTTATATTATTTCGCATCTCACTTTCTCTATTACCTTCAAATCCGCAGGCAACCAGTTGACGTTCTCCAGTTCATCCTTGTTGAGCCACTTCGCTGCCTCGTGTTCTTTCAGTTCCAGATGTCCGCTCTCCACATGACAGAGGTAGCAATGCATGGAAAGATGAAATTGAGGATAATCCCATTCCACCGTCTCCACTAGATTCTCTACCACAATCCGCGTTTCCAGCTCTTCCCATATCTCACGCCTCAATGCCTCTTCAGGTATCTCACCCGCTTCCATCTTCCCACCAGGAAACTCCCACCAATCCTTATAGTCGCCATATCCCCGCTGCGTAGCGAAGATGCGCCCTTCGGAATCGTGGATGATTGCTGCTACTACTTCTATCTGCTTCATATTTCCTTCAATCCGATTGCTTTCAGGTAATTATATATTCCATCATACCATTCGGGCTTGCGCGTCTCATCTGGAGGAACGCTATTGTCACCATTTGGTACGACAATCACCATTCCCTGTCGTGCTCTGGTCAGTAGCACGCGATAGGCATTTATCTGATATTCCTTGTTTATCTCTTTATTGATTTTCTGCCATTGGGTGCCACTACGGAGTTGGAAGTGCTGCCATGACATCCCATCTTTACTCAACCGTAAGTCTGCATCCCAGGTCACACAGGCCCAGTCTATTTCTAGCCCTTGTACCTTAAACTCTGTCAGTGTATCTTCCAGACAGTTGCTGCTCCTGATGTCAGAGTCATCCTCTAGGAACCAATGCACGAAGTCTGGCTGATACCTCACATTTATACCTATGGCTTTCAACCTTTCCGCTTTACTGCTGGCAAGTAGTCCAAAGCGCTCACTTCCTCGTGCATGACTACGCAACCATTGCTTTGCTGTATCTAAACTACGAGTCAACACAATAGGGTATTTCTCCAACTCGCACAATGTTGCGGTAGCCTCTTCCTTCTGTAAGTCCAGTAGTTGATTCACAAATAGACTCACTTTCTCTGAGCGGAACGAACGCATCGACATTGTTAGATGCAACTCTTCTTTTGCTATCAGTTGCCTATGTATCAGTGTCAGATCCTCCTTGCTTACGTCATTAGATGTCACCAGATAGTCCGACATGTACACATCCCAACTTGGATAACTGCGATGCACAGATTCTATCCACTCCTTTAGGCCAGCTTCGCCTTTGTTAATGGCCTGTCCGTTGCCAACCAGACAAACTACAAGTCCCCAGTCCGTCTGCCGGTCCATACATGAAATCAGGTATTCCGGTTCCGAATACGGGAAATCCTTTATACCTTTCTTCTCGCGCATAAAGCGCTTCAGTTCCGCCTGTGTCCAGGCTCGTTGTGCCTCATCGAAGATAGCCACGTGTTCAACAGGAATATATGCCTTGTCAGTATGACTTTGAAAATATCCTTCTATCGGCACAATCTTTCCATCTTTTACTTCTGTACCTTCCAAATATAAATCACGGTAGTGGTGAATCATCTGTATGAAAGCTTTCACCTTGCTTTTTGCCTCTGCTTTAGTGCAAGCCTTGCGCTTCTCAGCCTTAGCTCTAATCTTGTCTCGTCGCACATAGTCGCGTGTCAGAGCCTCTTGCAACACCTCCACCAAAGGAAAGTTGCCTGAAAGATAAACAGCCTTCTCTCCTCGGTTGAATTGGTCGATAGCTGTGTTGAGACCTATCAGTGTTTTTCCTGCACCTGGTACACCTGTGATGAAACAGATGGCCTTACGCTTTTTCTCCCTGTAATGGTCGATAATATGGCATAACTCCTCCGAAGCCTTGTCGATATCTCCACCATGCTTTGTGATCTCCTCCACTGTATTCTCTTCATACAGAGCGATTGCCGCCTCTATGATAGTAGGTGTGGGCGAGTATCCACTCTTAGCCCACTGGTCGTCGCTAAGTGTTGGTTTATCTTTGTATACTACTCCTTCAAGAACTGCCCCAAACATCTTTGGTAACTTTTTTCTGTTTACCATCAGTGGTTCATATACCATATCCTCGAAATGCTTCAGAGTAAGGTGGCAATGCGAGTCCTTTTCCTTCGGAGCCACTAAGATGGGGATCAGAATTCTGTCCAGACACCCTTCCTGAAAGTTCTTAAGATCAAGTGCATAGTCCCACACCTGCACCATCGCTTCGCGTGTGAATCGCTGCTCAGCTGTTTTGTATTCCACGACAAATACGATGCCGTCTATCAGCACTATTACATCCGCCCTGCGACCCATTCTTGGGATATTGTACTCAAAGTATAAACTCCCACGCCCAGAATATGCCTCCAGCGCTTCACGTAGCGTATCGATTTCCTCCACCCATGACTGCGCTGTTTCGTCGTTAATGTCGTGTTGCGATGCCAAAGTCAAATCTCCTACTATCTCATTTGTACTACGAGACAGGAAGTCTGTGATTGAGTCAGAATAATAATATCTTTGTGCAGCCATAATACATAATATTTTTTTACGGCATAATATATCCCTTTTCTTCTGCTTTTTCTACGATTTTCAGGAGCCTACGGCATTGAGCAGGACTTGGCAGAGAACCTCTGCCGATATAAGATGCTATACTCCTAATAAAGTCACAATCGCCAAAGGAGAGGAGCTCTTCTTTGGCCAAAGCATTATAGACCCCCCTCCAATACGGTGCACCAAGTTTGAAAATCTCAACAGAAGCATCAATCTTTGAGTTAAACTTGTGAGCACGTTTTGCCGCCTTTTCTGTTGCCTTTGTTTCTTCTTTCGAAATTAACGAGCTAATGAAGGCGTCCGACAAAGAAAACTCCACAGCTTTGAAGTCGTTCCATGTTCCGACAAGACGAGACAAACTACGCACAAGTCCTCCATCGGCTTTTTTCTCCAAATAGCGATGTGTAAAGTATGCTAGGCGAAGAAGCTCTGTTGCCAAAGCAGGATAAAGAGTTTGCTTATTCCAAATGCTCACCCAATCTAGGTCAGAACCTTTGGGCAGAAGCGTCATCAGTTTGGATATGGTATATGGCGTAATCTGAGCTTTGTTACCGCCTTTTGGATACCACTCTTCCTTGCTGATGAGTTTGTCAAGTTTGTCAAAGATGATAATCGAACAGACACATTTCTTGAAAAATTCGTCATTGATGCTGTCACGGTCATTCTCATAAATGCCATCAATAAAAGGAGCAAATATTTTGAAGTTATCAGCAGAACTCTTGCAAACTTGGTCAGGGTGCATGAGAATCGCATTATAGCATTTTGCTAGTTTCTCTTTTGTAATCAGTTGGTCTTTGGGATTCTTCTGCTTGAACAGGTCTCTTTGATGTGCGTTCAACTTCATCTGCTCTTGCTCCCACTTACCACGAGAACGCTCATAGAACCATATGGTTTGGTAAGGATTGCCACCAACAGGTGGAGCCATAACTTTGCGAGATAACTGCTCCATCTTTACGTGGAACGGATGATTTGAGAAGAAGTCAGCTGGTTTAACCGCATTCTGACTGTTAGCACATTCTGAGATGGTCTTTGTCAGTTCATTGTAGTTTTGTACCTGTTCTTCCGACATGTCATCTTCAACATTCAGCACAGTTAACTTCATTGGTACAAACAGGTTATCCATACCTTTTGGAGCCTCATTCTTGATGATGGCACTCGCTAATGCAGCCGTGGTTTGTCCTCCATTGATTATTTGCAAATCCTTGAAATAAGTTATTTTAGAACCATCTGTAGAAAATTTTACGGAACGGGCAACAATAGCAATACCATTATTATATGTAAAGAAGTTCTCTGGTTGCTTCATAATGGTACTTCGTATGCCCTTATTTACATTACCTCTAAAACTCAAGAACGCACGTACATTTCCTTGAAGTAATCTACTTCCGTAGTCATAATATATTTTTGCAAGGAATTCTCCAGGAACAATTCCCAGATATGCATCATAATTACTCAAATTACCCAAATCAGCTTTCAGACATGGAATGCCCTCACAGTTATAATCCTTTGTCTCAATCTCTAGAATTTCACTGGAGTTAGAAACAAATGTCTGGAAGAATCGCTCTAATGTCCAAACGTTCAATTCTACAGGTCTTCCCAAAAAATCTGGACGTTTTAGGTTCTTAACCTGTTTACTCAGAGTGTAGTTTGATATGATAATAAACTTAAAACGCAAGATTTCTGTTGCCGTCATTCCCTTGCCTATCTTCTTCTTAAACTCGCTGGCAATGTTTACAGCAGGGTCAGAATCATCGCAGAAATTGCGAATGTTTCCATTGACAGCTTCTTCTATAAATCTTTGCATATACGATAGCAATTCCTCAATTCGTGTATTTGTCAAAGTTGGAGCACTATCGCGCTGATTGGTAAATTCACTTATAATAAGAACCAAAGCTCCGTCTGCTTCATCATATGAATATCCATCAAAGGCTAAAATTTGCCTTCTCGTATTCCTGATTTCAATCGACATGGGAATAGGATCGCTAAGTTCCCCAATATCTTCAAGATCTGTAAGGACACGCTCGATGAAGTAACTTTCCGGATCAGAGCCTTCCAAGCTAGCATCATTTCTTATCTCATCAATAAACTGTTTGCGATAATCTTCAATTTCCATATCAGTTGAGTTTAAATGGTTCTATTTCTGTTAAAAGCAAGTCATATTGAGCACGTGCAATTGCATTCGATAGCAAAGACCTATGCAATCGAGGGAAGTCTTGGGCGTCGACCTTGTATTTGTACATATTCTTCAGCGCAAACACTAGATTATCATTTTCGTTGGAGAATTCAAATCCAAACAATTGCAGCTTTGCCATAAAGGTCTCGCGTTGATGAGCATTCACTAACAAAGCTATAATACTGTTGACGAGTTGATTTATCCTAATACCGTCAAAAGATGGACTCATTTTTTCCAGTTCATAAACGACCAATGTTCCATCAATGTCGCTGTCAAGCTGCTCAATGGAAGAAATGCGGACACACTCTTTGCCAAAACTGATGGTTTTCACTTCAAACCAGTCTTGCTGATCAGAAAAATCTTTGTGTGTTTTCTCTGGCCCCATCCAACTATTAAGAGCTACATCTATTCCTCTATCAGGTATCATGTAGTCTTTCAAAAAAAGGAGCTCGCCTATCAAGCCCATCATCTCGGTCTCCGTCATACGGGCATTGTCTGGTCGGAACAGTTGTCTCCATGAATAGTAACGTGACCGTAGAGTATGATATGCCGTTTCATCATCATTTGTCACGCGAACAGAATCCAAAAGGTCTTGGCAGAAGGTACAAAAATACTCCAGTAGGTTATTGTCTTCAAGTGAGAATCGCAGAGTCAGCATGTCGCCGTCTTTATACTGTTCAACAAAAATCACATCAGAACTGGAAATCCTGACAGGTTTGTATTTTCCTCTGAAATCAAAGGAATAGCGTGCATCATCATCACGCCCGATATAGAGGCTCAGGTAACGATTATCACCAAATCTTATAAAGTGACGGCTGGGAAAATCCTCCCTAAATGTTTTATAAATCTCGTTATTACTCATCGTCATCCTCCTCTTCGGGTTCTTCACCCTCTATGTTCAATTGTTGGAATATTTTGTTAACTTGATATTTTACAGCCTTGCCCTCATCTTTAACGCCGGGGCATCCCACAGCAAAAGCCACGATACAATCATCACCAAGTGCTTCTCTGTATTTATGTAGAATCTCTTCTTCCTCACCGTCTGCCTCTTTGGGCTTGATGAACATAATAACCAACATAGGCTTCCGCTTGGGAAGAAATCTGAAGTAGGCCTTGACGGGAATGTTCCTTCCCTGACTATTCTCTCCGTCTATTTCCCATTGCTTACGCTGAGCATCTTCTGCCTTCTCTATGTCATCCTTCGATAGTGCAAAACGACCTTCCATACTACCAGTCATAACACGGCGGCGAGTACTAATTTGAATGATGTTGCGAGTTGTGCTACAGATGGAACGCTCCATACATTTCACCTGACGAAGGCCTTCAACATCATAGTGAGCCGATGATTTACCGCTTTCAAATACGACATCCCATAAATCGACTCCTTCTGTCTCTTCGTCCTCTAAAAAACTGATGATATTTTTCGCATCGAAGCGTGGATTTGCCATTGAATACTTAATACCACGCAAGAACTCGACAACAACGTCTTTAGGCACATCGGCGAAATATCGGGAACTTCCATCGGAAGTGTCATTTGCATCCTTATTTGCTTTCCTATAATCTGTAAAACGTAGAGGATAACCTTGTGACAATAGATGTGAAGCGAAGTCTTGTACTTGTTGCGTATTAATCTTGTTGTGATCAATGTTCGATGTGATATAAGGTGTATCGTAAATATTGCCATAGAATGAATACATCATATCTTTGCTGACGGCAGTTCTCATCTTGTTTGATGCTGTGATCTGCAAATCATCACAGTTGTCCCTGACCTTGATACCAAAGTCTTTTGGAGTTAATTGCTGGTCAAACATCTCGCGAATGTCGTTCTTCAGTTCTGCAGACGCTCTCGCGACTTCTGCATACCATAAAGCACTGGTATGGCTTGTCCATATCTGGAAAAGGTCTTCATATCCACGTCTATATCCAAACCATCTACCCATTTGCATCAGTACATCAAAGGTGGCTGTATTCCGATAGAAATAGCTAACCATCAGTCCTTCAAGCGTCAATCCACGAGACAGAGCAAGGCCACCAACAGCAATTACCCGCAGCGATGGATTCTCTTTGTAATTAAGCGAAGCACTTTGTTTGGAACCGTTGACCATTTTAACCTCTATCTTCTCCAATGCTGCCAAAAGAATGGCTTTCTGAGAAACACGAGCAAATGTTACATCATTGACTTGACTAAAATGCTTCTCCCATAGTGAGCGCAATTCGCCATAGAGCGGTAGATGATGGTTTTTGCTCGCATCTTCATTGAAGTTGACACGAATATCGTTGAATACTGCTTCGAACCATTCAGCGACATGTCCTGTTATCACTTTCTGAACATGAATAAAGCGGGACATGTTGACCAGCATGCTTCTTGGTTCTTTGCTCTGGCCACGCAAATCACGGACAACATTCGCCAAACAGAAGCAAAGAATGGACTCACGCAAGGAGTCGGGCAAAATGCCGTCCCATTCCTTTTTGTGTTTATAATAGAATGTTCCGGAGTTAAGAACTTCAAGATTGTTCTGAACGAGGTCTTTATACTCCTCTGAGGCATAATCCGGTTCTGTGATGTCGGTAATATAACGTAGATTGTGATAGAAAGTTCCTTCAGGATAGAATATTTTGTCTGCGCCCACATAGTTAGACGGTGCCTCCAATGCGTATATGAAATGTTCGGGGAAGAGATCTGCATGCTGCATAGCATCTACAGAGTCAGGATCAATAAACACGTTTGCAAATGGGGTGGCCGTAAATCCCACGTATGTGGAATTCATGAAGAGGTTACAGATTTGCCGTATGAGCTTATTGGTGCGAGTGGGATCTGTCTCGTCTTTGCGAGTATTCACGGACGCATTGTCTGCCTCATCGTCAATAAGTAGCATGGGTACATCCACATATCCTTTTATTGGGTCGATATTCTGTTCTCTCAACCAATTGAAAAGTCGCTGAAGTACCGAAACGTTCTTCTTTATGACAAACAACACCAGAGAGTTGTTTGCCAACGACATTGTTATCTTGTTACAGTTGCCAACAAAATCGTTAAGCGTTGACGTTACAGAGGTGGCCTTGATTTGCTTGTTGTCTAAGCCCACACCAACTCGCGGGTATTTTTCAATCTTGCCTTCTTTCTTCAGGGTAATTCCAACAATGCCCTCATCAATTCGTTCCTGTGTTTGTCTGCGTAGGTTTTCCGTGATGCCGGTAAGCAGAATGACAACCTTGTATCCAGCATCAGCTGCCTTGCATATCAACCCCGTATAGGTTGCTGTCTTGCCAGATTGTACGTCACCGATGATGAGACCTCGACGGAGTCTCGGTTTATCCAGAGCATCGTTGGGATTGCCAAGACAATTCATAATGTCTGGTAATGTTATATCGTCAAGCAAGTTAATGCTAATACGGCTGATAGAAGAATGGTTGATAAGATAATCCTTGTATCTTGACCAAAAGAAATTGTCCTGTATTTTCGAATTGGAGTACCATTCACGCTTTTCGCCATAATCGTTGAATATCGCTTGCCCTTTGTTGTGTACAATCTTATACTCATACTCCATATCGATGAAGAGGCGTGTTTTTGCGGCTTCGTCGCAGTCCAGTTTGGAGAGCATGACAGCCTGATTGATATAGTAATCTATATCTTCAAGTTTGAGTTCTTTTCCTTGTGATAAGGATAAATCAATGAAAGTCCTCGTAAACTGTTTTAGGATAGTATATTGGCTTTCTGTCATGTTATTATATTATTTCTTTGAGTAGTTTCTCTTTTATAGCAGGATATTTACACCAAGGTTCTGAATTCATTAAATCATTGACAATAGCTTCCCATCCATCGGTACGAATATTCATCATGGTTGAAGCTAATGTGACCGCCATCTGATAGACATCGTCGAGTCGTTCATTGGTCTCTTCTGGTGCCGAGATGGACTCGTTACTCTTGTCAATATACAACTGCTGGATTGGTAAATTGTTCTCTATCTCGTTGAGAAGCATTTCCATATATCCATAATCTTCATCGCTCATTTTGTCACGAACGAACTGGAAAAGCTTGCTTTCACGATTTATCTGATAGAAGAATGTGTTGTTTCTACCTCTTTTCCTATCCCAGATGTAATCAAGATTTTCGTTAACCTTCTCCGTTCTTCCTCGGTATGTCTGTTGACGGACGGAGAATTCAAGCGCCTCCTCCACTGCCTTTTTCAGTCTATGAAGTATTTGCTTGGGGATAGAAGCCTGTTGCTTCTTAATGTCGATAGACCAAATATCATCAAGAGAATTGGGTATGTCAACACGAATACGGGCGTTCTTCGTCAATTCCGCACGTTGCTTCATGCCAAACCATGTACCCCAGATTATCAACCTCTTGTTGCGATAAATGTAGAATCCTTGTTTTGCTCGAAGGTTCTCAACACCACCGATGAGCTGCTTGTCCTTCTCTTTTAGCTCTGTTGCAAAAGGCAGAATAAAAGGGCGTATTTTTATCATTCTTTCAATTCCTGAACTGTCCATTATATCTAGTTCTATTTCTTTTTTGACAGTAGTCTTCGGATGCTGTTCAAGGAATGGGTCTAAGGGATTTATGTCGAGCTCATTGATGAAGATATGAAGACGTTGTGTTCCAATGCCGGAGAGATAACGATGGTAAATTAAAGCAAGAGTACTTTCCAAAGGGGAACGCAAATCGACCAATGTAGAATAGACTTGTCCGCCACTTGAATTGGACAATACATCGAAGTCCTGCCAGATAACGATAGTACCTTTGTTTTGCTCCTTTAATTTCGCAATATAGGGTAGTGCATCTATTTCTTTTGCCTCCAATTCTTTTATCATCCAGTCCTGAGTCTCAAGAATGTGATTGTAATCCCAGGTAAATCCATTTAAAGTCTTGCCTTCATAGCTTACTACGGTAAGGCAACGACATTGTGATAGAGATGCTGACTTCATTCCCATTCCAAAGCGGCCCAAGTCTTCTTCTGCGCGTTCTTCCTCTGCCGACAAACATCCATAACGCATGGCTTCAAATAGGACATCTGCAGCCATTCCGTCTCCATCATCAAGAATGCCAAGAGCCAACTCATCCATAGGATTAGACGGGAACAGTATACGGACATTCTGCGCGTGTGCACTGATACTGTTGTCAACGACATCTGCTACTGCAGACTCAAAAGAGTATCCCATAGAGCGCAGAGACCCCATTAGGGTAGAGGCTTTTGGAATATGTCTTCTATCTTTGCTCATGTTCTTTGGTTTGTTTGATAATTTGTTGAAAAACAGCTTTAGCCAACAGAGGTGGTACGGCATTGCCTATCTGCTGCTGGATGTGCATAAGCGGACCCTCAAAGATGAAGGTATCTGGAAAACTCTGAAGTCTTGCAGCCTCTCTTACAGAGATGCCCCTGTCTTCGTAAGGATGTATGAGCATACTCTTTCTGTAATTCGAGATTACGACCGAAGGCTGGTCGGCCCTCAGACGCTTGTATATTCCACTATGGCATCGACCTTTGTCCGCATAGTTCTGCATAAGGTGGTCTGGAATAGCTCGCCAGTTCTGTCCTTGCCCAATATACTTGTAACGTTCTATAACTAAATCATTATTTTTCGAAACATAGTTTTGACGTGCTTTATCTGAGCCTTTGCGCATCAACCGTTCATATTCGCTCGCCTCTTCTAGCGACAGAGTATATGCAGTTTCGTCAAGCATCTCTCCATTTTGCAAAGAAGGGAGGTCGCTTATGGCTTCATTTACAGTAACTTTTTCGGTATGTCTCTCTGGAAATTTGAAGTCAATGCCTAGCCTGTTGCCAACCATAAAAAATCGATTCCTATTTTGAGGCACGCCATAATCTGAAGCCCAAAGGACGGAAGAAGTGATATTGTCATAACCCTCAATAGATCGGAAACAATCCTCAATCATTGATTGGGTCTTACCCTCGTTGATATTAGTTATTCCCCATACATTCTCCAGAACAAACCACTCAGGCCTTATCTCCTGTACAAAGCGTACAAACTCCAAGAACAAAAAGTTCTTTTCGTTCTTCATATTCCTTGTTCTTGTATTTGACATTGAGAATCCTTGGCATGGAGGCCCACCCATTATTACAAAGACTGACTTCCCTTTTCCATGCAACGTCTTTGGATCTATCTTTTGAATATCTCCCTGTAGAACCTTTGCTCCTTTATGGTTACGCTGGAACGTTTTTGCCGCGTGCGGATTAATCTCAATGGCAGAGCTAATTCTTATCCCTGCCATCTCTGCCCCAAGGCTCAAGCCTCCAGCGCCAGAAAATATGTCTATTCCATATCTCATTTTCATTTCTTATAGTGTGGAACACCAAATCTCCATAAGAGTAATCAGTTCCTTTTTTATAGTAGTTACTGCTTATTGGGTTTCTCAATTACCATATACTTGGCGCCACTTTTTACAAGTGTGCCCCAACCATACGGGCAGTTATCATGTATGAAGACGAATTGCTCGGTAATGGTTTTGTCTTTCTTTTCATCGTATGAATCGATACTAACACAAACAATTGTGGCATACTTTTCACTTAGCTCTGAATCTTCTTCCACCCAGTAATTGTCGTCATCGCAGTCGAGCCATTTGTTTGTGACAATCTCCTTTTCAACTTGCAGTGCAAGCGTTAGTCTTTCTTCGGCATCAGGAAGCAACTCTATCAACTTGAGATTATATTCCTTGTACAGGGATTTCGCTTTTTTCTTATCCGTCAGCTGTTTCACTTCCGCATCGTATTGACACATCAGACTTTTAGCCTCTTTGAGAATTTTGCGGGAGATTGGCTCAAAGTTACAGAACTCACCATCAACAGCAACCATAGGGAATCGACGCTGAGCATTGAGCCCCTTTTTGCCAAGCGAATACCATGTTACAATACAGAAATCTTTATTCCCAGCGTCCCCTTCCACCTCATTTACTTCCATAAAGACAAGAGGATGCGGAGCCTTTTCTACAAAGGCATCGCCTTTCTTGAAATGTGATATTGGTTGTAAAGCTATTTTATCCATAAAGATGACTGATTTATTGTTGAGCCTCTTGATACTCTCTTGTAATTTCCCCAGCCAGATACCTGCCACTACGGCAATGCAAATCAGCAATACCGTCCTCTATCATGCTTGCAGTCTCTGAACTATAGAAGATGTCAGTAGCCTTGTCGAGTGGCAGCACTCCTTTCTCCCTCATATACTCAGTTAGATCCTCCATCAGATACCGGGAACTGAATGTGTGCAGTACATCGTATGAGGGTACGATGTAGTCATACAATATGCCCGATGTCTTCAGCCGTTTGTATATTTCTTTCTGTGGCAGTTGAAGCAGTACGGAAAGTTTTCCGATGCAATATGTCACAAATTCCAATGTCTTTTTATCCATATATCATTTATTTAACTTCCTGTGCCCTGAGAATAAATATGTTATAGCCATATTTAACTACAAATTTGAATTCATCAAAGTACGGACGTCCACATTCAGGACGTTAGCAATCTCATTCAACTGTGCCACCGAAGGCTGGGACTTGTTGTGACACCACCGAGAAATGGTATGCTCGGTCTTGCCAAGTTTCTCTGCCAGCCAACGATTGGTCTTTTCTTGTTCTGCAAGGACAACTCGAATACGATTTAATGTCCCTGTTTTTTCATTATTTGCCATAAATTGTTCAATTATTGATGGCAAATTTACAAGAAAAAACTGAGATAAAAGAAAGATTTAACCTTTTTCAATATAAAACGGTTGATTTTACATTAAGATTGAACATATATAAGAGAAAAGCGCGAGATAAAACATCAACATTGGCAGATATTTGATGAGGGAGAGGGATTACTTGTCAATACAAGTAATATGTTGGGCAATAAGTCATGTTTTATAGACTTATAGCTCAGATTTCATCAATATGAGCAAGACACCCTTAAAAAGACAAATAATCCAAAAGGTGTCGTAAAAGGTGTCGTAAAAGATGTCGTAAAAGGTGATACAAAAGATGACCTATAAGAAGAACTAAAGGAAGTGGCTGAACAACAGCAAATTATCTTGCTACTCACAAAGCCCAATGACCCAATAGATGGCATAAAAGGTGGCGTAAAAGGTGGCGTAAAAGAAATACCAGAGCGTCAGAGAATTATCCTTGAATTGATTATTGCTGATCTATTCTTATCCGCAAAGGCCACTTCGGAAAAGACTTCGGAAAAGATTAAAATAACAAATAGAACAATAGAAAGTGATTGGGCTTAAATTAAGAAGATGAGTATTCTTTCTCGTGAAGGTGGTCGAATAAGAAGGTATATGGGTTATAAAGGATTAGGTACATGGCAAAATTGAGCTATAACTCAATTATTTTTGGACTTATAGCACAATCTTACATATGTGATAGCAAGCCAAAATTTGCGCTAGTTTATTAAAAAATCGCCATAATTGGCAGATTTTTAATGTAAACCTTGTGCAATAGGATTTAAATCATTACCTTTGCACTGTAAAAAGTT
>OCVV011290245.1_pt1 | contig 22296 bp, 14 predicted proteins | sample 1539721 | NCBI WGS metagenome assembly OCVV01 (sample SAMN02144230, study PRJEB22623) | gut metagenome | biome: sheep rumen | host: Ovis aries | place: New Zealand
GCGGAAGAGAAGGTCCTCACCGGTCTGGATGCCCTGGAGCCCGCGGATGTTTTCAGGTTCTTCAGAGAGATCTCCGCGATCCCTCACGGTTCCTTCCATACGGCTGCGATCAGCAGCTATCTGGAAGACTTCGCAAAAAGTCATGATTTTTCCTATATCCGCGATGACCTGGGCAATGTCATCATCTCCAAACCCGCATCGGCGGGCTGTGAGAGCGCTGCCCCGATCGCGCTGCAGGGCCATATCGATATGGTCTGCGAGAAAGAAGCCTCCAATCCCATCGACATGGAGAAAGAGGCCATCACCCTCCGGACAGACGGTGAGTGGCTCAGTGCCGACCGCACAACCCTGGGCGGTGACGACGGGATCGCCGTAGCCATGATGCTGGCCCTCCTGGATGATGCTTCCATCACCTGCCCGCCCCTGGAGTGTGTTTTCACAGTGGACGAGGAAGTCGGCCTTCTGGGTGCCTACGGACTGGATCTGTCCTCCCTCAGGAGCCGCAGGATGATCAATCTCGATTCCGAGGATGAAGGTGTAATCACAGCCTCCTGCGCCGGCGGCGCGGAAGTCATCTGCACCCTTTCCGGAAAACGCCGTGAGAAAAACGGCGAGATCCTGGAGATCAGGATCGAAGGTCTCCGCGGTGGTCACTCCGGCGAAAGGATCAACTGCGGAAGAGCCAATGCGGACCTTCTGATGGCCCGCCTTCTCTGCAGACTGCAGGAGAAGGGCAAGTTCTGCATCATCGGCTTCAACGGCGGCAACCGCGACAATGCCATTCCCCGCGAGTGCAGGGCAGAGATCATTTTTACAGGCAAATTCAGCCGCAGTGAGATCAAAGAGGCTGTCGCCTCCTTTGCCGATGACATCGCAAAGGAATACAGCGTGACAGATCCCGATATCCACGTGAGCGCCAAATGGCCCAACAAGGGCAGAAAGGCTCTGCACATTGCCTTCGGCCGCAAGGACAGCCGCCGCATGATCCGGCTCCTCATGGCCTTCCCCAACGGCGTGATCGAGTACTCCCCCCTCTACAAGGATGTACCCCAGACCTCCCTCAGCATGGGAATCGTCAAGACCATGGCGGACGGCATCTGTATCCACTCCATGGTCCGCAGCAGCATCAATTCCCAGAAGCAGATGATGCTCGACAGGATCGCCTGCATCGCGGAGGAATTCGATGCATCTATTGATATCAAAGGAACCTATCCCGCCTGGGAACTGATCGAAAAATCCGACTTCCGCGATCTTGCCGCAGAGGTCTATGAGAAGCTGACCGGCATTAAACCCGTCGTCTGCGTCATCCACGGCGGCCTTGAGTGCGGACTTTTAGCAGCAAAGGTCCCCGGTCTTGACTGCATTTCCATCGGCCCCGACATGGAGGAAGTGCACACGCCCGCAGAGCGGCTCAATATCCCCTCCAGCAAGCGGACTTATGACTACCTCAAGGTTCTTCTTGCAGCCTGTGCGGAAGCCTGATGAGAAAACCGAATGAAGAAGCCTGTTAAAAAAACTGATGAGAATGTCTGATAAAAAACACTGATCAGGAAGCCCCGGGAGAAAGCCTGAAGAAGGGCAGCGACGAAAGGACAGGGTAAGATGGCAGCGATCAGCGGCGACTGGCTGGAGGCTCTCCGGCCGGAGTTTTCCAAACAATATTACAGAGATCTCTTTGCCTTTGTGCAGAATGAGTACAAAACCTACACGGTCTATCCGCCCGCGCAGGATCTCTTCAATGCCCTGCACGAGACACCGCTCTCCAATGTGCGCGTTGTCATCCTGGGGCAGGACCCCTATCACGGAGAGGGGCAGGCACACGGCATGTGCTTCTCCGTCCGCCCGGGCTGCCCTGCGCCGCCGTCCCTGGTCAATATCTTCAATGAACTCCACGATGACCTCGGCTGCTATGTGCCCGACAACGGCTACCTGGTCAAATGGGCCAGACAGGGCGTGCTCCTTCTCAATACCGTCCTGACGGTCCGTGCCCACCAGGCCAATTCCCACCGGGGACACGGCTGGGAGAAGTTCACGGACGCGATCCTGCAGGCTGTGGACGCCCAGAACAGGCCGATCGTCTACATGCTCTGGGGAACACCGGCCCAGACCAAGGCGGCAATGCTGCACAACTCCCGCCATCTGATCCTGAAGGCACCGCATCCAAGCCCCTTATCCGCTTACCGGGGATTCTTCGGCTGCAGACACTTCAGCAAATGCAACGCCTTTCTTGAGAAAAACGGCGCACAGCCCATTGACTGGCAGATTGAGAATCTGGGACACTGATGAGTCTTTGAGGACGGTTCTCAATGACTCATTTTATGGAAAGCAGTGTGGGTTTTGAGGACGGCTCTGAAAACTGATTTTAAAGAAGACAGGGGATGGTTCTCGCAAGGCAAGCGAGGGACCATCCCCCTGCCTGTCTTATGACAGCTGATTTCCAAAAAGGCTTACGGAGGCTTACATAAAAACTGTCTGCAAAACATGTCCGCCCTGCGGCAGGCAGGCTGTAAACAAACAAAGCATTTCCTCTGTATCGGAAAGGATTAGACATGACAAATTACAACGAAGACAATCACACAGAACAGAATAGCACCGATCTGTTTTCGAGCGAAAACACACAGAGCATGTTGGATTTTGACTATTCATCGTCGCTAAATAAGGACTACAGTAAAGGTCTGGAACAGACCATTTTTGTTGATGACACGGATCCGGACCCGGCTGAAAGCCCGGACCGGTCGGATCTGCCGGCTTCGTCATGGGACACCGGCAGCATGGGCTCCATCTCTGATTACCTGAACATTGACAAGCCTCTGGAACCATCGGACCAGGCCGCCGGCCTGTCCGGAACGGTGTCATGGGGGACTGATGATATTGAGGAAGAGAGCAGTCCTGTCCCTGCGGAGAGTATGCCGGGGTCACCAGAGGTGGATGGATTCCGGGAGTGGACCGCCCCCAAATATGAGACCGGGCACAGACAGGGATCTCTCAACCCCTTACACAGGCAGGGATCTCTTCATCCGTCAGAGCCTTTTCCGTCAGAATCTTTTCCGTCAGAGCCTTCGACACCCGCCACACCTCCGACGCCCCCGACACCTCCGACGCCCCCGACACCTCCGACGCCTCCGACACCTCCGACGCCTTCATGGCAGAGCGGCGGCATGTCCGGACAGGAGACCGGAAAGCGCCCTGGCGGGAAGGGAAAAAAGCCGGTACTGCTCTGGGTCATCGCCGCAGTGCTGGCTGCCGCTGTTCTCGTTACCGTTCTTAACAGCGAATCCCGGACACAGTATCACATAGGCGGAGAAGAGGCGGAACAGACAGAGTCCGGGGACGAACACACAGAAGAGAATGAACCCGACGGAGAACAGGAGGAAGCATCAGACGACTCGGAGGATGATTTCTGGAATAAGAAGGGCAGGCATCTGGTCAGCGATGGATATGCTGATTTCTATACGCCAAAGTGTATTACCACCGAGCCCATGTATTTTGATAACGAATATGTTGAAGCATGCGTCGTTGATCCCGGGTCATTCATCGGGACGCCGTCCGATCCGGTTCTGCCGAAAAACGATTTCAGTTCTTCTTTAAGTGAAACGAGGTATATAATCGATTATTATTCAGGCGAGACTTTTATGAGTATGGGCTTTGCCTTTTCTTATGTAAGTCCTGATACTGAGTATGATGAAACCATGGATCTGACAAACATGGATATTTTGAGCCTTCCTGCATATGCAGATCAGGATCTGTTTTTTGAGAGGCTCAGGGCTTCCTACGAGAAAGAAGCTTCAGAATCAGTGCTTGACACCTTTGGGGATTTAAAGTCAAGTGACATTAAGAGTGCAGATGTGTCCGGCCACAAAGTGTCCTATATGGAAACCACATTCAAAGGGTATGACGGCACGGAAGTATTTGATGTCGTTGCCTTGGAGGAAAGACCGGAGGGGTATGGTTTCGCTTCCGCCTACAGATGCCCGAAAAGCGAACTGTCAAACGGGGAAGATGCTCTGAAAAAGATCTATGAAATGCTGACTTTTTACACGGAAGATCAGATTCCTGATATCGATGCAGCGATCGGATTCTGGCCTGAATCGAGAATCTACAATCCTGACAACAGCCGGTCCGTCCTGATCAATGTGTCGGATTTCATAGAATCCGGATCAACTTTCCAGAATGAAAAAAGCGATGTCTCTTTCTATGGCGGAGACTATGAAAACGGAGAAGTCAATCTTACTATAAGATATTCAAATTCCTTTAAATTACTTGAAGACAAGAGTTTTGATGATCACATCAAAGAGACTTTACAAGACATGGAAGACTATGATTATAAGGATGTTAAAGAGCATTCCAGAAAGGAATTTAAGTTTGACGGGTGTGATGTCCACTATTTTTCCTACGATTACGTAATGGACTTCTCTGAACCCTGGGATTACAGGGTTCACAACTGGGTGATCGAGACTCCCGAGGGCGAGGAGATCTCTCTTGATATGACCTATGAAATCACAATCCCTGACGATCCTGATCCCGAAGAATTCCTCAGGCAGCACATCACCCTGGAGAAATGAGTATTGACGAAATTCGTATCCGTGTATACAATATTCCAGTATATTTTATTTGTTACTGATCCTGCAGACAGTTCCGGTCGAAAGAACGATCATAATCCAAAGACAGTTATAACCGGAAGATCAGTCCGGTCGAAAGACTGTTCTTATCGGGAGATCAATCCGGTCGAAGACCGATTATAGTCGATTGATCGATTCTGATTGAAAAAACCGATTCTGATCGAGAGACCGATTCTGGCAGAAAGATCAATACGCAGCAATAGAGCGAGGAAGATCCATGAAAAAAATACCTTATGTGACAAAAGAGAAAGCCGAGGAGATCGCGCAGCAGTTCCCCACCCCCTTTTATCTCTACGATGAAAAAGGCATCCGCGACAATGCGCAGGCCGTAAAGGAGGCTTTTGCCTGGAATCCCGGATTCCGTGAATATTTTGCCGTCAAGGCGACTCCCAATCCCTATATCATGGACATCTTCCGCGATTACGGATTCGGTTTTGACTGCTCCTCCATGACGGAGCTGATGCTCTCCAACGCGGTCGGCGCAAGGGGACATGAGATCATGTTCTCCTCCAACGACACCCCGGCGGAAGAGTATGCCTATGCCGCAAAGCTGGGCGCGGTCATCAACCTGGATGACATCACACATATTCCCTTCCTGGAGAAGATCCTGGACGGCAAGTTCCCGGAGACTATGTCCCTGCGCTACAATCCCGGCGGCGTCTTCCAGATGGCCAACGGCATCATGGACAACCCCGGCGATTCCAAGTACGGATTTACCAAGGCCCAGCTCTTCGAGGGCTACAGGATCCTGCGCGACAAGGGCGTCAAGCACTTCGGTCTGCACTCCTTCCTGGCCTCCAATACCGTCTCCAACGAGTATTATCCGGAGCTGGCGGGTCGTCTGTTCAAGCTGGCAGCGGAAGCCAAAGAGGAACTCGGCATCCACTTTGCCTTCATCAACCTGTCCGGCGGCGTCGGCATCCCCTACCGCAAGAGTGAGACCCCCAATGACATCCGCGTGATCGGCGAGGGCGTCCGCGAGAAGTATGAGCGCTTCCTCGTGCCCGCAGGCATGGGAGATGTGGCGATCTACACCGAGATGGGCCGTTTCATGCTTGCCCCCTACGGCGCGCTGGTGACAAGGGCAATCCATTCCAAGCATATTTACAAAGAATACATCGGCGTCGATGCCTGCGCGGCCAACCTCATGCGCCCCGCCATGTACGGCGCCTACCACCACATCACTGTCCTGGGCAAGGAGGATGCCATCTGCGATCACACCTATGACGTAGTGGGCTCCCTCTGCGAGAACAACGACAAGTTTGCCGTTGACCGCGAGCTTCCCCAGATTGACCGCGGCGACCTGCTCTTCATCCACGACGCCGGCGCCCATGGATTCGCCATGGGCTACAACTACAACGGCCGCCTGTGGAGCGCCGAGCTTCTGCTCAAAGAAGACGGCTCCGTCCAGCAGATCCGCCGTCCCCAGGAGCCCAAAGACTACTTTGCGACCTTTGACCAGACTCCTTACTACGCAAGGATGTTCCCGGAATCCAAGTGATCTCTGCGCAGTTATATAAAAAAATTCTTCAAAGAGGCTCAGATGAGTTCCCCTGCGGAGCTCATTTGAGCCTTTGTTTTTTTCTTTTATTCCAAAAAAACCTGCAGGTCTGTATAATGATGGTGAAAACATGGTCATGACCGGGGTTAGAAACCAATCCGGAAATGAATATATAAAAACCAAACTGAAAAGGACGGCTCAAAGAGCTGAAAAGGGAAGACATAAATGAGAAAAAAATATTTCTTTTTTGACATCGACGGCACACTCACCGACAGGTCCACAGGCCTGATCGTGCCCTCTGCCCGGGAGGCGCTTGAAAATCTCAAGGCGGCGGGGCACTTTATCGCCATCAATACCGGCCGCGCCCACTACAAGGCAAGGAAGTTTTTTGACCAGCACGGGTTCGACAACATGGTCTGCAACGGCGGCATGGGCATCGTCATCAACAGGGAGCTGGTCGAGAACCGGCCGATCGATTTTGAAAAAGCCCTCTGGCTGTATCAGTACTGTATCGACAACGGCATCGGCGTTCTGGCTGCCTGCGACGATTCCCAGAAGGTTTACGCAAAGGACTTTACCTTCTATGACCAGGTGGGACCGCGCAGGGAACCCACTACCTATATCATAGACCCGGATTTTGACCCCCGGGACTTCGGGACCATCTATAAGCTCTACACCGCCACAACAGAAGAGCGCCGCAAGAGCCTTCCCTTCCCGGAGGAGCTGGGATACGTCAACTTCGAACCAGACTACACGATCGTCCAGCACGATGACAAGCGGGCGGGCGTCTTCCGTATGCTGGAACTGATGGGCGGCAGTCCGGAGGACGTCGTTGTCTTCGGAGACGACACCAACGACGAAGACATGTTCGCACCGGAATTCTACAAGATCGCCGTCGGAAACGCGCATCCTGACCTCAAGGCCATGGCGGACGAAGTGGCACCTGCCAATATCGACGACGGTATTTACAGGGTCTGCCAAGCCCACGGCTGGTTTGATCAGGTTGAGTAAAGAAATAAGACTGGAGGCATGTGACATGAAGGAAGGCACCGGAGAACAGAGCTGTCATCAGCTGAACGAACAGAAGATCGAACAGGGAGTCGAACAGAGTTCCGAACTGGCTTTTGAACAAGGAAACGGGCAGGCAGACGCCCTCGAACACAGCATCGAACATGCGACGGACTGCTTAGAACCCGGGAACGGACAGGCAGATACTCTCGAATACAGCATCGAACAGGCGGCGGACAGTGACCGCCTGGCAAAGCAGCTTGCCTTTGCCCTTGAGATCGACAAGGAAAAAAATATTTTCCGACAGACTCACCTGTCCGGCCACGGCAGGAACGAAAACGATGCCGAGCACGCCTGGCACATGGCGATCATGGCCTACCTGCTGCGCGAATACGCCAACGAAAAGGTCGATATAGGCCGGGTCATGCTCATGTGCCTGATTCACGACATCGTTGAGATCGATGCCGGTGATACCTATGCCTATGACGAGGCGGGACTGGCGACCCAGAAGGAGAGAGAGGACGCCGCAAAGGAGCGTATCTTTTCCCTTCTGCCCGATGACCAGAAACAGGAGCTCATCGCTCTGTTCGATGAATTTGAGGACTGCGAGACCCCTGAATCCAAATATGCCCACGCCATGGACAACCTCCAGCCTCTGCTCCTCAACGACTCCAACCACGGAGATGACTGGCACGAACACAAGGTCTGTTCGAGACAGATCTACGGCCGCCAGGGCAAGACGCGCCTGGGATCCGAAATCCTGTACCGGTACACAGACAAAATCATCCAGAAAAATATCCGCGAGGGCCATATCCTCCCCTGACCAATCGTCTAACGAGGCTGCGGGAAGTCTGTGGGAAGTCTGCATGAAGGCTGCGGGCAGCAGGAGACAGCATGAGGCAGTTCCTTCTGCACCATCAAGATCAAAACTATGAGTATTTCAGAAAAAACAACAGAAAAAGAAATTGAAAATATAATCGAGCACATGGTCGAACAGGAAGTCGAACGCAGAATCGAACAGACTGACGAACTGGAATCCGAACGGAGAATCGAACATACTGCCGAACGGAAATCCGGGCGGGAGGTCGAACATCCGGTCGAACAGAAAATAGAACACGCAGCAGAGCAGACTGCCGGAAAATATGAGAAGACCGGACAGGCCATGGAGGAGCTGCAGGAGACCGTAGCCCGCCTCCGGGCGCCGGACGGCTGTCCCTGGGACCGGGCACAGGACCACCTGTCCCTCAAGGCCGCCTGCGTAGAGGAAGCCGCAGAGGTCGTGAGCGGGATCAATATCCTGGCACAGACCGGCAGGGCCCACTGTCTGAAGGAGGAACTGGGAGACCTGCTACTTCAGGTCGTAATGCACGCACAGATTGCTGAGGAAGAAAGCCTCTTTACCATGGAGGATGTCATCCGGGGCATCAATGAGAAGATGCTCCGCCGCCACCCCCACGTCTTCGGAGAGGAGAGCCTCAAATACCTTCCCGAAGAGTATGTGCGCCATTTACAGGAAAAGGCTGCCCAGAGGGCTTCAGAAGCCCGTCAGAAGGCCTGTGATCCCGGACAGGACAAAGACTGCGGACAAGACCCTGAAAGCCGCAGAGAGGCGCAGAGGGGCTCCAGCTCCCTTCTGGCTGACTGGAAGGAGATTAAGTCCTATGAAAAAAGCGGGCGTGAGTGGGAAGAGGAATACCTCTTCCGGGCGTTCGATGAAGCCGAAGAGCTGATCGGCGTAGCCAGAAAGCGTAAACTCGAGAAAAAAAGCTGAGTCTTCCCGGGTACATTTACAGAAAAAAGGGCTGAAAAATACCCGGCAAGGGCAGAGCAGTACACCGGGAAAGGCAGAGCAGTACACTTGGAAAGGGCAGAGCAGTCATGTCGGTTTTTCCTTTTATGCAGAAGATCGATCAAAAGCGTTTCCTGGTCATCGGGGCCGGTGCGGTCGCACGCCGGAAAGTCCGCCTCCTGCTGCAGTTCACTGACAGGATCACGCTGATCACGCACCCGGCGGCGGATCATCACTCAGATGGTAATGCAGATAATCCCGATGCAGGTATCCTCTGTAGTGAAATGCGGGAGCTGTCGGACTTTGCCCGCAAGGGCGTCCAAATCCTGAACCGGCGCTTTTCAGTGAAGGACCTGGTCGATGCGGACTACTGTATCGTTTCCTCCGACAGTTTTGAAGACAATCAGAGGATCGCTGCCCTCTGCAGAGAAGCCGGGCTTCCTGTAAATGTGCCGGATGATCCAGACAGCTGTTCCTTCTTCATGCCTTCTGTCGTGAAGAGGGGCAAGCTTGTGATCACAGTTTCAACCGGCGGCGGCAGTCCCGCCATGTCTGCAGAACTGCGGCGCAGGATCGAAGGCATTCTCCCGCCGGATACGGAAGAGATCCTGGACCGCATGGAGGAGCTGCGCGCCTGGGTTCCCTCCCGCCTCCCCCGTTCGCAGGAGAGGGGCAGGCTCTATTCCCATATTCTGGCCCGGCTCATGGAAGGAAGCCTTGATCCCACGGACAAAAGTGTGCGAAATGCCGCACTTTTGTGGATTGAAAGCAATATTGACCGCATCGAATAATATTATCATTTCAGTCAATGAAGATAAATGAATTCAAAAAATATTTCAAAAATATTACAACTCAGTCGGTCAACGCAATTTGGGTTGACTCATAGAATTAATGTATTTTCAAGCCTTGAGCCTTATGGTACGGGGCTTTTTTAGTTCTGTTTTTCATATTAATTGCAGAAATAGGCCATTTATTTGCCGAAATAGTCTAAAAAGTTACAGAGTTGTTACATATATAGTTGAATTTTTTAATATTCTTCTATATAATGTGAAATTGGTTAAAATCTTTTTTTATGAACAGTTTTTCGGAAAAACCGAAACCGTAAATAGACAGGTGAAAAGCCTTTTTCTGAGAGGAGCATTTTATTTGATCAACAAAAAATGTAAAGTCGGAAAGAAAACAATGGCAGCCAGGAGGATTGCGGCCATCCTGATGACAAGTACCCTTGCAGGTACTATTGCAGCAGGCCTTCCCGCAACCATCCAGATTTCTGCCGCATCATATTCTGCCAACGCAGACTACATCTTCGAATATCTGACCAAAAAGCTCGGATATAACGAGGCTGCCGCCTGCGGTATCATGGCCAACATCCGCTGTGAGTCCACCTTCAATCCGCACGCATGGAATGCCGGCGGCGGAAGCTACGGTCTGTGTCAGTGGACAGGCGGCCGTTACGGCCGTCTTCAGAGCTGGTGCCGTTCCAACGGGTATGATTACACGACGATCGACGGCCAGCTCGCCTATCTGGAATTTGAGTTAAAGAGCTACTACTCGGGCGTTGAAAATTATCTGCGCTCTGTTCCCAATACTGCCGACGGCGCCTATGATGCCGGCCAGTATTACTGCTATCATTTCGAAGCGCCCGCCAGCCGCGGAAGCGTTTCTCATTATCGCGGCGGGCTCGCCAGCGGTACCTTCTGGGAGACCTACAGACCCGCGGAATGGTATGAGGAAGACGGCAAATGGCGTTATCTCAAGCGCGACGGTACCTATCATACATCCTGGCTCACCGTTGATAATAAGACTTATTATCTGGATGAGAACGGCTACCGCGTCAGCGGCTGGAAGACCATCGACGGCATCCGCTATTATTTTGACAAAAAAGGCGTCATGGCCACCGGCTGGGTCAAAGTTGACGGCAAAAACTATTACTTCGATGAGGAAGGCTGTCTGATCACCGGCCTGGTACGGGGCGGCGGCGACTGGTATCTGGTCAATCAGGACGGCGAGATCAAGTCCTCCAATGAGATGGGCGATTTCGCACAGGCCTGGATCCCTCCTGCAAAAGAGCCCACAGACACCACCCTGGCCTCTGCAGATGATAATAAGAATGCTGCATCAGGCAATTCCGGACAGACTGCTTCCGCCGGAGCGGCCGGCAGTAACCAGAGCTCTGCTGCCTCTGCAGCAGCTTCCTCCGGTAAAGAAAAAGATGATCCTGTGACTATGGCCAACGGCTTCCTGGGGCTTGACAGCGCCGCAGGAACAGCCCGTCCGGCCTCTGATGACGATTCAAGGGAACTTGAGGCCGACACGCCCGATGGAATCCAGATCGCAGGCATTCAGAAACTTCTCAAGGCCGCATCAGACGCATCGCAGAGTGTATCGATCGCTTCTGTGCAGACCGAGGCTGATGAATCTGAAGAGACCGCTGAGACAGAAGAAGCTGCTGAGGCTGCCGCTGAAACCGCTGAAGCGGAAGAAGGCGCAGAGAATGCTGCTTCCTCTGACACCGCCGAAGCGGCTGAAGAGACTGCAGAGGACGCTGCCGCATCTGAAACTGCAGATTCCGCCGATGGGGCTGAGGAGGCCGCAGAGGCCGATGAGGAAGCTGCAGACAACGAGACTGCAGAGGATGCTGACAAAGAGGAGGAAGCCGCAGAAGAGGACGAAGAGGCCTCTGTAGCCGAGACCCTGGACGAAGCTCCTGAAAGCGCTTCGTCTGATGAGACCGCCGAAGAAGAGACTGAGGCGGAGACAGACGGAGAAGAAAACACCGAAGAGGCTGATCAGGCTGAAGAAGATACACAGGACAAGGAAGAAGAAGGCGATGACGCCGAGGATGCATTTGCTGCAGCAGATGCCCTGCGTGCTGCCGCTGCAGCCACAGATGAAGCAGCCGAGGAAGAAATTGCCGGCGGATTCTTAAATCTCTTCGATCCTGAGGCAAGTTCCACCGCCGGGACACTTCCTGAAATCATCCAGGAAGCTGTTTCTTCGGTCAGGTTCACTCTCAAGGACAACAAGATCCCTTCGATCAAGCGCAGCGAGATGGACGATCTCGTAGACATTCTGATAGAAAAGAATCTTCTGCATGCTGTCGCAAAAGACGGGAAAGATATCACTGAAGATCTCGAGGTCACCTTCGAGAAAGTCAGTGGAAAAGATAACGTATACAAGGTCACTTTCACCGCTGAATACCAGGGTGACAAGACTGAATTCGAATCCGAGGTAACAGTTACAGACTAAAGAAAGGTATAAAATGAAACAGCATAAGTTTTTCGCATGGGCTACCGTTTTCTGTTTTCTGATGACAATGCTTACAGGATACGAGAGGAAATAATGAGATATAGTTTTTCGACTGATAAAACTATTATCGACTGATAAAAATAATATCAGTTGAAAAAAAAAATATCGGCTGACAAAACTTACATCGACGGATAAAAAGAATATAGAGAACCGGAGCCGGGTGATAATTCCCGCTGCTCCGGTTCTCTTTTTTCATTCATCTACATCCGTCAGGATGTCCTCCTGAGGCTGATTTTTCTTTTTTTCATTTATTCATCTTCATCTGTCAGGACCTCCTCCTGAGACTGATCGCGCAGGCGGACAATGTTGCGGGCGCTCTTGCGGCGGTCTTCGTCGATGGCCGCGTAGTGTTTACGGGTCGTATTGACGTCCTTGTGGCCCAGGACATCCGCCACAAGATAGATGTCGCCGGTAGCCCTGTACAGGCTTGTGCCATAGGTGCTGCGCAGTTTGTGGGGGGTGATCTTTTTGAGGGAGGTGGCCAGTCCCGCATATTTTTTGACCAGGTTTTCGACGGCGCGGACCGTGATCCGCCTGTTCTGGAGGGAGAGGAAGAGGGCTTTTTCGTGGCCTTCTTTTGGAAGGATCTGACTGCGCTGTTCCAGATATTCTCTGATGGCAGATTCCACCTCATCGCCAAAGTAGACGATGGATTCGTATCCGCCCTTGCGGTGGACCCGGATGCCCTTTTCCTTGAAGTCAATATCATCCAGATCGAGGCCAACACACTCGGAGACCCGGATTCCTGTGCCCAGAAGGAGAGTGAGGAGGGCAATGTCGCGGAGGCGCGTCTTGTCGTGGAAGCGCAGCTGGTTTTTGGTGAGCTGTGCGCCGCTGTCAGCCTTGTCCAGCATGTCGTTGACCTCATCCGCATCCAGGCGGACAATAGGCTTTTCGCGAAGTTTGGGAAGGGGAACCAGGGCGGAGACATCCCTCTGCAGTATCTCCGAAGTGTAGAAGTACTTGAACATGCTGCGGACCGCCGAGAGCTTGCGCGCCTTTCCGCGGGCGTCGTTTGTAAAGATCTGTCCGTCCTTCTCATAATAGGAGAGGTACTCGAGGAATTCTTCGATATCCTCCTTGCCGATCTGCTCCAGGATGCTGATCGGATAGTCGCGGATCGCCATTCCCTTCAGAGACCTGTTTTCGTGTTCCAGAAACTCAAAAAAGACCCGCAGATCATAGGCGTAGGCCAGACGCGTGCGGGCGCCTGTCGACTCCTCAATGCCGCGGAAATACTGCCTGCAGAAGCGGGGCAGCTCCTCGAGGATCTCCCTCATCTTTTTCGTATTGCGGATTTCCTGCTCGCGGGAATATTTTTCGGTTCTTGCTTCCGTTTTTTTGTCTGTCTGTCGGACCCTTGCAGCCATATGCAGTCTACACTCCATAAATAACAGTGACCACTCCATAAAAACAATGATCACTCATAAATAGCAATAATCACCCCATGAAAACAATGATCACTCATAAATAACAGTAATCACTCCATGAAAGCCGTAATCACTCCATAATCAACAGTGATTTTTCCAATTGTAACACACTTTTCCGCAAGAGGCATAGAGGTCTGACAGAGTCTGAAAGAGGCTGAAAGAGTTCCGTTAAATGTTTGAATGAGGAAGCCAAAAAGTAAATATATGCCGCTGCGGAGCGATCTTGTATATTCAAAATTAAGTATACAGTTTTCTGTATAAACAAGTAATTTTCTGAATGATTTTCTTGACAATTACAGTCCGGTATGATAAATAAAAATTATTAGCACACTAAGTAATACTCATATTATAATCGGACATTTTTCCATATCATCACTATCGCAAAAACGCTTCAGAATGCCGCCGCCCCAAGGCGCTCCGGCACAAAGAGGCATGTATGAATATATTGTGCTGCAGACGTCGGCTGGCAAAATCGGCCTGTCATTTGATCCGATTTCCATAACAGCCGGATGAACATGTACGTACAATATAAGATGCACCCCGCATGTTCATTTATTTCCTTCATTCTGGCACCTGAAGGTTATGACGGACATCAGCGGGGTGTATTGATTCTTCACCGCTTAGGATGCGTGGGCAGGTGCTTTAACAGGCATGTAATATAATTTTTGAAATAATCTCAGCGGGCACAGGTTTCCAAATCGGAGACCCGTGCCCGTTTTGCGACTCAAAATACAGTGGTTCTGTGCTATAATAGACACGGCGGGATCAATTGAGGATCTGCATCATTTCGCTGATCATTTTACATTTTCAGGAGACTTACCGCGTATGCTGTCCAGAAGCACTTTCTCAGATCCGGACAAGGAAAACACTGTATCCGGAGGAAGGATCTTTTTCATATTCTTTCTGCTGCTGATCCAGACCGGCATTATCCTGTTCGCCGTCAGTATGGCTTTCAGGACCAGGGTGCGGGTCATCTGGCTTGATCCCTATCTGCAGCTTGACATACAGGGGGCCAACGGATACGCCGTCACAAGGCCTGTTTTTGATGAGGATCAGTTCCGCAGCGATCTGGAGGATACCCTCCGTGCAGGCCGCTCCTCTCTGAGCACGGATGCCGCAGATTCGCTCAGCAAAAAGGTCGTTGAATCCGTCTCCTTTGAGTATTATGTGAGGACTGCGGACGGTGAGACAGGTATGGTTACTGCCGACGCAGTGGAAGACAGCGAAGAGAGCCTGCAGGATGCTCTGGATCTTCCCGTACCGGGTATTTCCAACGGAGACACCGTGACTGTCTATGCGGATATCAGCGAGGAAGTCTGGACAGATCTGCGTGAGATGGGTTTCTACCTGGCATTTGAGTGCGATCCCGTGGCAATGACCGCGGAGGATCTTCCGGAAGCGAATCCCTATGATCCCTTCGAGGACCTGTCGGTGTCCTTCTACGGCATGGACGGAACCGGAGGCCTCGAAATCTATTATAACAACAGTTATCCTCTGGCTTTCAATGCAGAGCCTTCCGAGAACCTCAAGAACGGTGATACGGTCAATGTAGAGGTCACCTTCAGCGATGATTATGACCTGGACTCCCTCGTCGCGGACTATCACATTATGCCCACGACACTGCAGAACCAGTACACGGTCACCGGTCTGTATGTGAATCCCAACGGGATTGAGGAGTTTACAGAGGAGACAAGAGAGAACCTCATGCGCGAGGGCCGTGAGGCGGCGCGGGCGCTCCTGGAGGAAGAATACGAGGATAATGAGCGCTTTACCCTTGATGACGCAGGCATGTATTTCGCCGTTTCCAATGAGGTCGTGCAGAATGCAGCCGAAAGCGACGGGGAAAATGAAGCTGAAGCAGGAGAGGCAAATGTCTCTGCGGCTTCCGGTATACGCAATTACCTCTACTGCCTGTTCCGAGTCAATTACACCAATGATTCCGGCGATGAGCTTGAGTACTATTATTACATCCGTTTTGAAAACCTCCTGCTCGACGATACGGGCGAAGTAACGACCGATTTCAGGCAGGTGGAATATCCGCATAAGCCCTCCTTCCCTCTTTTCGGAGAGGCTATGGGCGACGGCGCAGAGGTCTCGGTCGGATTTCTGACCTTCCGCTCCCTGGCCGGTTATGAGAGTCTCAATGAGCTGATTACCCGCGTGATCGATCCCCTTCGGACCTCCTATACAGTCTCTTCCTACTAATGTGAAGCATATTATTAAATGTGAAGTATGATTTTTAATATGCAGCCTGATTTTTAAGATATTTATTTTGAATCCTGATATTTAATTTGAAGCCTGGTCTTCAGTTGTTACTTAATCCTCAAGTAAATCAGCAAACAGGCATCTGTGACAAATACGACGGCGTCTTTCGCATCAGCGGTTTGTCATAAGATGCCTGTTTTTTTACGCCTTTGTTTTTTCAAGTATTCTTTCAGGCATTTTTTCAGGTCAATGTTTTCGCGCCGCCTTTTTCTGCTTTTTTGTTCATCGTTTTCGCGCCGCCTTTTTCTGCTTTTTTGTTCATCGTTTCCGGGCAGCCTTTTTCTTGTCTTTTTTCGGTCAATGTTGTCATGCAGCCTTTTTCTACTCATTTTTCTGATCAATGTTCTCCGGGCGGCGTTTTTCTAATCATTTTTTCATCATCTTATTGTAAAATAAACGTAACTGGTGAAGCCTCACAAGGTCCTGGAAAAGACTTATGAAAAAAGGGAGGTTCCAATGAGAATCCTGATCGCAGAAGATGAGAGAGATCTGAACAATATCCTGACCATGAAACTGTCGGATGCCGGCTACAGCGTCGACAGCTGTCTGGACGGCAGCGAGGCAATCCTCTATCTGCAGTCCACAGAATATGATCTGGCTATTCTGGACATCATGATGCCCGGTTCCGACGGGTTCGAAGTCCTGTCCAGCCTGCGCAGATCCGGAAAAAAGACCCCGGTCCTGTTTCTGACAGCGCGAGATTCTATCCAGGACAGGGTGCGCGGCCTTGATGCCGGCGCCAATGACTATCTGGTCAAGCCTTTTTCCCTGGAGGAACTGATGGCCAGGGTCCGTGTTCTGACCAGGACCGCCCACGGGCTTGCTCAGAATCTTCTGACTGCGGGAGATCTTTCCATGGATATAGGCAGCCGCGAAGTACTCAGAGGAGGAAAGCGGATCGAGCTTTCCGCAAAGGAATATCAGCTCCTTGAATACCTTCTCCACAACAAGGGGATCGCACTCTCCAGAGAAAAAATCGAAAATCATATCTGGAACTTCGATTATGAGGGAGGCACCAATGTGGTGGACGTCTATATCAGCTATCTGCGCAGAAAAATCGATGCCGGCCAGGAGCAGAAGCTGATCCGCACTGTGCGCGGTGTCGGCTACATGCTGAAGGATGTCACCTAGACGGACACTTCCAAATGAATTCACGAATCTGATTTGATAGTTTTTCAGACGTATTACCTGGACGGACACTTCCAAATGAATTCACGAATCTGATTTGATAGTTTTTCAGACATATTATTCAGACAGACCTGAAAGCCTCCTTCATGAGGCCTTCCTCCGGAGAAAAATAATTTCATGAACACCAAAAAACAAAAAGCGATCCCGAGGCGAAGCTCCATCACAGCGCGGATCACGATCCTGATTTCCTTTGAACTGATCCTGATCGTCCTGCTGACATTTCAGATGTTCCGCTTTGTCAGTGCCTCCATCCTGCAGAGGACAGTACGAGGTTATCTGCTCGGTTCTGTCAATGCCAATATTGACAAGATCCGTTTTATTCCGGAGGGAGCAGAACAGAAGAGCAGGGACAACGACAATACTCTGCTGCTGATGGAAGAGGGAAGTCTGGAAATAGACGACGATTTCCTGGATGAGATCTATGACGTGCAGAGCGCGCTCTATACGGAGGACGGAACCCTGCTCTACGGCAAAAATCCGCTTGCCCGTTCAATGGACGAGGTTTCCTTTACCGGTTCCCGGATCTATCGTTACCGGGACGCACAGGGCGGTCAATGGTATATATATGACAGGAAGCTTTCGTCAACAGGAACGGAAGAGCTCTGGATCCGCGGAATGGCGTCCCTCAATTCAGAGGAAATGCAGCTGCATGATATTTTCCGCACAGCGCTTTTTTTCATCCCGGTTCTCGTGGTCCTTGGTATCTTCTTCGCCTGGATCACCGCAGTACGGGCTCTGAGTCCGCTCCTTAAAATCCGCCAGGATGTTGCGGAAATCACGCAGGGCAAGGATCTGCACCGCAGGATCGATATCGGAGAGGTTGACCTGGAGCTCTATGAACTCACGGAATCTTTTAACGGCATGCTCGACCGGCTGGAGCACTCCTTTGAAGCAGAACAGCAGTTTACATCCGATGCGTCTCATGAACTTCGGACACCTGTAACCGTCATCATGGCCCAGGCTGAAATGGCACTTGAAAAAGAGCGCAGCCCGCGTGAATATGTAAATGCCCTCTCAGTGATCCTGCGCCAGGGGCGCCGCATGAACGACCTGATCGCCTCCATGCTGGATTATACACGCATGGCGCTCACACCGGAAAACTACCCCCTCAAAAAGACGGACTTGACTGAGATAGTCTATGACACGGCGCAGGATCTTTCCCTCACGCAGTCAAACAGCATCTCCATGACACAGGACATTGAAGACGATATTTTCATTTCCGGAAACCGCCTGCTTCTGGAACGGGCTTTGCAGAATCTCATTGATAACGCCTATAAATACGGCAGAGAAAACGGGAATATACACATAGAACTGAAAAAGCATCCTGACGGAACTGTCCATTGCAGTGTCGCTGACGACGGCATCGGTATATCCGCCTCTGATCAGGAGAAAATCTTCGACCGGTTCTATCGGGGAGACTCCTCGAGATCCAATAGCCTCGATCTGCCCGGAGACGCCGGTCAGGCTGACCGAAGAACTTCCGGATCCGAACAGAGCCTGTCCAGAGCCGCCGGAGTCGAACAAGGCCTGTCCAGAGCCGCCGGAGTCGAACAAGGCCTGTCCAGAGCTGCCGGAGTCGGACTGGGCCTGTCCATGGTAAGCAAGATCATGGAAATCCATCATGGCTCCGTGACAGTCTGCAGCACCCCCGGCGAAGGCAGTACTTTTACTCTGGTTTTTCCCGATGTAAACATTTTTCTGATGTGATCATGAAACATTTTCCTGATGTGAACATGAAACATTTTCCTGATGTGAACATGAAAACAGGTAAATACTATTTTTCTAATAATAGGTAAATACAGTTTTCCTAATATAAACTAATGCGTTTACGTGAATATATAAATCTATTTGTGAATATGCAAATATATCGAAATAATTGAAAGAGGTTCAAGATATGATCAGTAAAGGCTCCTGGACCGCAGTCCGAATAATGATCCTGATCCTGACAATTGCTGCAATCGCAGGCGGAACAGCCTATGCAGCTTCTGCAGTATCAAAAAATAAACTTCTTGAAATAGAGAACGCGGAAGAGTTTGCAAGACTGGATGCCGGAGTATCTCCGGAAGATATAACAGTGACCCAGACCGAACTGAAGAAGAAAGACGGCAAATATATCTACAACATCACCTTTTATGCCGGCAACACGCTGTACCAATATAAAATCAGCGCTGACGACGGTACCATCCTTGCAAAAGACAAAGCGGTGGAAGACGAGGACCAGCCTGCTAATTCAAACGATGCTTCCGCCAATTCAAAGGATGATCCCGCCGGCACGAATGGCCAGACAGCCGGGACAGATCAGGACACTATGGCGGTATCCGATGGTACCCCGAAGACGAATCAAAGCCTGGTGACGAATCAAACCTCCGCGACGGAGGCTGATGGCACAAAGGAAACGAATCAAACCTCTGCGACAGTGACTGACGGAACACCTAAGACAGATAATAAACCCTTGACTGATGATGACAGTTCCACGGGTTCCAAAGATAGACAGACATCTGAAACAGCCTCTCAGGATCAGAAACCTCAATCCAAAAGCTACATCAGCGTTGACCAGGCGCGCCGCATTGCATTAGAACATGCAGGCTTTAAAGAAAATGAAGTACGGTTTACAAAGGCCATGTTCGAAAACGACGATGAAGACGGCGAAGAATTTGAGATTGAGTTTTACGTTGGCAATGTGGAATATGATTATGACATCAGCGCACTGACTGGTAAGATTCTTGATTTTTCCAAGGAGATTGATGACTAAGAAATATCTTTGAATTATGCCTTTGACGAGAATATCGTTAAAGATAATAGGTTTAATATAACTAACCATAACAAAAAAATTATTTGCAAAGCAGTGGGATGTTGCATTATTAACAGCCCCATGAAAGTGTGCTTTTGAGGTCTCGGGATGCCGGCGGATGCTGTCATCCCGCCTTTTTTCGCCTTTTGCACGATGTAGGGTGCCTGTGAACTATGTAGGTCGCATTTTTTACTATATAGGGCGCCTGTGAACTATACTGGAGAAAAATAAAAGCGATATTTCAGCTTCAGGTGTCTGAGATCACCCATGTAGAAAAAAAGAAAAGCGACATTTCGAATCAGGCAGCCAGAGATCACCTAAGGAAAAGCGACATTTCTAATCTTGAAACTCGAGGTCACCAGTGTCCGGGAAAAGAAAAGCGATATTTAGGATTCCGGAACTCAAGGTCACCTATGTCAGAAAAAAGTGAAGCGACATTTCGAGTACGAAGGCAAAAGATCACCTATGCAAAAAAAGAAAAGCGACATTTCAGATGCAGAAGCCCGAGGTCACTAGTTATTAGTTGACAGTGTAAATTGCCGCCGACTGATTCCATAAAAAATAAAAATAAGCATCTTTAACGAATTAGTTGGAGACATTTTATGCCGCCTCTCTAAATCCATTAAACAAGCATCATTAACAAATTAGTTGGCGGCATTTATGCCGCCTATCTAAATCCATTAAAATAAGCATCTTTAACGAATAGTTGGCGGCATTTATGCCGCCAACTATTCGTTAAAGATGCCTTTTGCGAATAAATGAATGTCGGGATATTAGTCTTCAATCACTCGTGTCGCCCAGACTGCATCGCGGTTTCCGATAGGGGTCGCGATGATTCCACGGTTTTCACTGTATGCTTCGATGGTCATGCCGTCTCCTGCATAGAGTGCGACGTGATATACGTAGCCATTGGATGCGAAGAAAATCAGGTCTCCGGGTGCCGCGTCACTGACCGGAATCTGGATTCCGTACTGGGACTGGGCATCTGCTACTCTCGGAATGTTGTATCCGAACATGGAGTAAAGGGTCTGAACAAAGCCGGAGCAGTCGGCGCCGTTTGTGAGGGAGGTTCCGCCCCACACGTAGGGATTGCCGATGCACTTTGCAGCCGCTTCCACGATCTCTGTGCGGACACTGCTGTAGACCACACCGTCGTGGACGGAATTGAGTGAGTAATACAGAGCCTTGTTGTCAGCCGGTGCAACATACTCCTGAGCGCTGGTCATGGAGACTTCTCCGGTCTGTGCAACAATTTTCTTTGCAGCAGAACCTGTGGTGAGGCTGGAGGAACGGACAAATCCGCGCACGTTGCCGGACTCTACGTAGGACCATTTCTCATCTGCCTGCTGGATGATATAGCACAGACTGCCGGGAGCAAGATATCCGATCTCACGGGAGGTGTCGGAGGTGCTCTCAAGGATCATTGTGTCTACATCCGCTACGGCGTAATCCTTGTCGACTACTGTGGACTTGGTTGTGCAGCGCTTGTAGGTAAAGGCCTTGTTTTCAGAAGCCGGTACGGTCTCTTCCGCGAAGGAAGGAATTTCCCCGGAGGTTTCGGCTTCCGATTTCTTTTTAATATCATCCTTTTTGACAAAGCCGCGCACGTTGCCGGACTCGATATAGAGCCAGCCGTCGTCTTCTTCACTCAGGATGTAGAGAACGTCGTTTTTGGACAGAAGGCCGATCTCTCTGGATGCAGTGTCCATATCCTCAAGGACAGACTGATCTTTGGAGGAGACTGCGGGCACCTTGTCGATTGTGTAAAAACGGAAATCATCCTTTATGATGGAAAGCCCGGAAATGATATTCTGGCTTGCGATCAGGTCTGCGTTATTGCCGGTGTAATTTAGAGTCTGGTCATAGCCGGTAGGATTCTCGCCGGGATCCAAAACCGTTCCCTTATCCTTGTACTTGCCTGTAGGACCGGCAGAAGTACCTGTCTGCTGGGGCTGATTCCTCTGAGTATCGGCAGCAGGAGCCTCTGAGGGAGCTGTGGGCGTCGCAGAGGCGGCCGATGAGGAAGCATCAGAGGATGTATCCGTGGATGTTGTATTTGAATTGCCGGAAGCGGAATTGCGGGATGTATCTGCACCGGACGGGTTCGAGGTATCTGTCTGTCCGGAACCGGTATTTCCTGACTGTGAAGAATCTTCCGGGGACTCGGTGGAACCGCTCTGTCCGGAGCCGCTGCCGCTGCTGTCGCTTCCGCCCTGGGAAGAATCTGTTGATCCGGAACCGCCGGATTCGCCTCCGGTTTCTCCACCGCCGGATTCACCGCCTCCGGTTTCACCACCGCCGGACTCGCCTCCGCCGGACTCGCCTCCGCCGGATTCGCCGCCGCCGGATTCACCGCCGCCGGTTTCACCACCGCCGGACTCGCCTCCGCCGGATTC
>OCVV010444334.1_pt1 | contig 22290 bp, 43 predicted proteins | sample 1539721 | NCBI WGS metagenome assembly OCVV01 (sample SAMN02144230, study PRJEB22623) | gut metagenome | biome: sheep rumen | host: Ovis aries | place: New Zealand
TTTACCAGTTCTACCTGGTGATGCCAACCAAAATAGAATGTGATGAACCATTCACCTCTAGCCTTTACAGGATGAGCTAAAAACTCTCTATATTTAGGTAACTGGACAACATCATCATTTATAAAGGTTGCCTTACAAGATATAAACTCTGGGCAATTTTTCATACACTGTAATTTCACATATACATACAAAAATAATCAGCAAAAATAGTAAAGAGAGAGAAGAGATTGAGCAGAGTTGCATGGACATACTCTTTCTCTTTCTCTCATCTATGCTATTCAACTACATACACCCGTAGGGTGTGAGGGATTGCTCCCTCAACACTCTTAGGCAAGTTGGAATGTCGGGATGACCATCTGACCATTCTGACCAGGACGAGTCTTCAGACTCTTAACCTTGATGGCGAAACCTGCGCTGTCGGGACTCTGCTCGTTGAAGGTATTGACCTTTGCAACAAAGTCAGCCACCAACTCCTGACGGGTTGTGCCTTCCAATCCCAGACCATTGCCCTTACGAGCGACCTGTGACAAGCCCAGCATAGTGCCCTCAACTGTCTCAAACTGAAGGAATTTGTCGCCAGCGTTGGCAGCACCTGCGCCAATCGTACCAACGTGGATGTTATCCTCGCTGATAGTCTTAACGTGATAGGTTTCCCCTTCCAAAAGGGGCATGCCCTGTGCGTCACGGTTCCAAGATTCCTTCTGTGCGGCTGTGAACTGAGCGTCCATAACCGACTTAACGATTCCTAATGCTACTGATTTTTCCATAATTGTAATGTTTTTAAATGAATTAATGTTTTTGTTTTTGCAACTCAAATATGGTGGCGGGGCTAAGGGGGTAGTCAACCCACTCGCATATATTTTTCAAAAATTTTTAAATTTGGAAAATTTCTCTAAATGGGAAATTTAATAATATAAGCACTTTTATCTCGAAACCCCAGGGGAGGATAAAACTAATTTAAAAATATCTCATTTTAAATATTTCAAAATTTTGCTTTAATTCTTTGTTTTATAAAAATTAAATTCTATTTTATAATTTATATATAATAATATTAATATAAGTTAATTCCTTTTATATAGGGGAAGGGGGCTTTATATTAGTCTTGTACTTAATTATTAAACATATGAAACAACTTACTAAACAAGAACTGGTAGAGCTAAATGAGGCTCTTAAAGAGTTTAGTCCTTCTTTACTTGGTTTCGGTAATTATTCAGTAACTGCTTCTCAAGAAAAGAATAAACTTATTATAACAATAGAAGAAAAGGACTATCAACAAGAATTTGAAGACTATTTAAAGACTTTAGATGATGATATTTTTGTAGAAGCCTGTGCCCAATATACAAAGAAAACAGGACAAGACTTATCTAAGATAAAAGAAATAACTCCACAACTTATTAACAACTTCAAGTCCATTGTAAAAATGGTTGCTAAAATGAAAGTAGATGCTATTAGAGAAAAATATAAACTTTAAATAGCCCTCTTGACTATTATGGAAGAAGAGTGATGGACTTCTTCCTTTTTATTACATGAACTTGGCAATGCCAAGTTCACTATTGCTCTGTGGTGTAATGGTTAGCACACCAGTCTCTAAAACTGGGAGCCTTCTGAGGGCGCAGGTCTAGGTTCGAATCCTAGCGGAGCAACTAATAAAGTAAATATGAACTATGTATAATGATTTATGGAAAGAACTGTTTAAAGCTCATTTGGATGAAGCAGAAGCAATTTGTAGATTAGTAAGAGAACATGATATGGAAGATTCACAAGAATTTTTAGATTGGCAAGATGCACTCAATGAAATATCTGTAAGATGATTTTAAAAACTGAAAATAAGGAACTATGGGAAACAGTCCAAAAAGGATTGCAAAAGAATAAAGAAAAATACGGAAAAAGATATTGTCCTTGCTCACTTGTAAGAAATAATAATACAGTATGTATGTGCAAAGAATTCAGAGATTCACCATCAGGAACAACTTGTCATTGTGGAATATATATTAAAGTATGAATGTAATTTATCCAAGAACCAAAACAGTCTTCTTAGCTGGAACTATTGATAATGGAGATAGTACTAACTGGCAAGAAGAACTTATAGACATATGTCAATATAAAGATATTATATTCTTTAATCCTCGTAGAAAAGAATGGGTAGGAGAACCTTCTAAAGAAGAACTAGAATACCAGATTAAATGGGAACAAGAACACCTTGATAGTGCAGATGTAATAGTAATGTGCCTTTTAGATAATTCTAAATCCCCAATATCTTTATTAGAACTTGGACTATATGCACAATCTGGAAAGCTACTTGTATTTTGTAACAAGGCTTTTTATAGATATGATAATGTAAGATTAACCTGCCAAAAATATAATATACCTTTATATCCTTATGATTTATCTCTTATTAAGGATATACTTTAATGAAGCCGGCTTAAATGCGACAATCAGGCATACTTCTTCTTTAAATAGAGGAGGTATGCCTTTTTTCGTATAGATAAGATATGTATTAACTTAAAAATTACTATTATGACTAGTAAAGAATGGGAAGAAAAATGGGGAAGTCAAAGAGAAGCAATGGAAAAAGATCCACCAGTGTATGATGAAAAAGGAAGATTAGTTCATATCCCCGAATGGGAATATGATAAAATGTTTTAATTATGACTTTAGATGAAGCTATTAAACATTGTGAAGAGGTATACCAAGAATGCCCAAATAGAGAATGTGCAGAAGATCATAAACAATTAGCAGATTGGTTAAAACAATTAAGGCGACTCTTATGAGCCGCCTTTCTTTGTTTATCTAAAGTAATTCCATATTTTATGGTCTGGATAATCTTCATCATTTAACCAATTAATTGTAAGTTCTATTATCTTGTCATTTAAATTCTTTACATCGGGAAACCATTCTCTAAGTAAAGGATAATAATCACTCTTTATCATATTCATAGTTACCTCAAAGTCCCATCTATTATAGTCCTTGTTAAGTTTACGCTTATACATACTATAAATAGGTAATATATCATCCCAATAAGGAGCATAATGTTTACCTTCTCCATCAGTATAGTACATTTTAGCTATCTATTTTTTAGCAAAGCATTCATCAAAATGGTGCCCTTGAGTACTTTCATATATCTTTTTAGATAATTCTTCACATTCTTCTTTAGATATATTTTGTTCAAGAACGTTTATGAGAATATCTATTATATCTTCATTAGTGCCATACTTTTCTATAAGTTCTTTAATCATTTGTTAACTGCTTTTAATATAAGGGAAAGAGATTCATTTATTCCATTTATTGACTCTTCAATCTTTAAAAATCTCTCTTCTGTCTACTATTGCTATTTATAAGTTTGATCAAGCTCACTTATGAGTGTTTTAGCCTTTTCAAGTTTTTCTTCATAATGAGGAACTCCATCTAAATAGGATTCACACTCTCCATATATGGACCTGACCATTGCCAGAATAGTACTCTTATCTATTGCTATTATAGTATCACTATCATTCTACATTTCTGCTACTTTCTAATCTGCAGGTAATGTCCATATTTTTGAAATTCCTCCAGCTTCTATACTGACATCAGTAAGTAAGCCCTATCCAAAAGTAGTATTCAATCGTTGCGGAGTAGCGTCCTAAATGACCTTGCCCTAATTATATTCCAAAGTATTTTTATTTAGAATATAAACGGGCAGGCCTTTTTTGAGTTCCTTGAAAATCATGCACCAGTAGATGATTTATTAATTAAAGGAGCAATTGCAGCATTTATAGCAGCAGTCTCATTGTTTTGAAGTTCAAGAAGATTCAATCTATTCTGTAGATTATTCTTTTCTTCAAGTAAGTCTGCATATCTTCCTTGTTCCCAAGCCTATCTAAATGAATCAATAGAAGCTCTAGTTAAAGTATTTTCTGCTCTTACGCCAAGAAGAATATCCTGTGTCTAGTTGATAGTTCTTATCTAATTTTCATAACCTTGATTAGTTATTGCACTACTTAAAGCATTTGTTTGTCCAAGTGTTGCAATTCTATTTTCAAATCCTTGATTTGTAATATTAGAATTTAAAGTATTAGTCTGTTCTACAGTCTGGAGTTGACTATTGAAACCTTGCTGTAATACTTCAGTCTTTATTCCACAGCAACAATCTTTAAGATTCTGTATAATATTCAGATTACCATTAGATATTGCTTGCTGAACTCCCATTATTCCAAGACCTGTTTGTGTACCTACTTGAGCAATAGCCATATTCAAACTACCTATTCCTCCTTGTACTGCATTAAAATCTACATTCAAATTCTGAGCAAGTTGAGATTGAGCAAAAGCATTTCCTTGTATTGCACTTAAAATACTATCTGTACTCTAGTTCTATGCTATCTAGTTAGATAAAGCATTTAACTTAGCATCTATATCTGTAGCAACAACTCCGTTTGCTACAGCTCCAGGGCCTCCACCAAATCTATTACCAAAACCACCATTCTGGAAAATAGAAAGTAGAATTAAATATGCCCAAGGATTATTAAACATCTAGTTCTGTTGCATAGCCATAAGACTAGCTGCATCAAGTCCCTGATTCATAGGAACTGTTAAAATTTTCTCATCCATAAAAAAGTTAAGTAAAATTAAATAAAAAATTAATAATTTTGGTTTTAACGCGTTAAGTATGTAATTACAAATCAATAATAAGCTCTAAAATGGAAAGTAAAAAATCTTTACATGAAAAATTTTTACATTTTTAATTTTGAGAGTATAGGAAAAAATAAAGGCCCTTCCAAAATGGAAGAGCCCTTATAAATATATGATATTTATTAAAAATACTACAAAAAAGCAAAGAATTTTCTATTATTTAAATAGTCAAAATTGTACTAATTAGCATATGCTTCTTTTTCAAACTTTATCTAATCATAAGCTTTATCAAAATCTCTATAAATGATTAAATTAATTAACCATTCAATTAGATACCATATATAAAAGAATATAAACAATAATTCTTTCTACTAAGCAGTATGTATTCTTTCATGGTTAATATCTATAGCATTTAAAGTGTATTCTTTTCTAGCAAATATAATTCCAAATAAATTAATGGCTTTAAAGCCCTTAAATGGAATTAAGTTATTATAGATTATTAAACTACTACATGTATTGTGCTACTCCTGTTCCATTAGCATCCCTTCTATTTTGATTTTTAAATGCGTATGCTCTTACTCCTCCTGGTCCACCAAGCCAAGCTCCTGCTATTATTGCACTATCTGAATATCCCATTTGATGTAATTTCTATAATTCTACTTTAGAAAAACTATTTAAAAAGTAGTTAGCTAAATTATTAGCTGCTTGTATCTAAACAACAGGAGAATTCATAAAAGTATTTAAATCTGTTTTAGCAAACTAGCTTACATTATTATAATTCCTACCTCTATAATTTCCCTACATAAATTGGAAATATCCAAATGCTGGAACTCCTCCACTATTACCTATATGATGTCTTAGTCCAGATTCTTGATAAGCTAGTCTAGTAAATAAATTTCTTCTACTAGCTAACTGTCCAGATTTATCTTGAGCCTAAGCCTAGTCATAATATAAATTAAAATTAGAAAGTCTTTTAGAGGGTTTCATTGATAATGTTCTTTTAACAGGATTAGTCTATTGTGGTTTATCATCAAATATGACTTTTGTGGAATTCTTCTGTAATAAAGAAGTTGGACTGTCAGCTTCAGCATTATTATACTATATACTACTAATATCTATAGGTTCATAAGATTCCAATTCTGGAATTTTACTATAAAATTCAGGAGTATCTATATATTTAACTTGAAATTGTGAGTAATCCATTATGTAATTTTTTATGACAGTTAGAACATATACATATACATTTATCTAACTCTTTAATAAATAAATCTGTTGGTATATGACTAGCTGCTTCTGATATATTATATAATTTATCTTTTAAATGATGAAATTCTAAACAACATTTAGCATCTTCTTTACATATGCAACATTTAGTTTTTCTTTCCTATAATATTCTTTTGTTCTCTTTATAAAACTTATTTTTCTTCATAAAATTCCACCTTGTTTATAAGAAAGTTCCATCTATTGCATATTCTAAGGAACAGCAAACTCAAACCAGCTATTACCTTTTGAATCTTTTACTATCTAAGGTTTCTAGTCTTTAAATACTTTTCCAAACATCTTTGGGAAAGAATCATATTTTCTAAGTATAGTTTCTTCTTGTGGACTATAAACTTGCTAAGTACTCTACTATTTAAGTATATTATATTCTTGCTTAGCTTTAGATAATTCTGAAGCAAGTTTCGTATACTATCTAGTATTAGTTCCCTACATAAGCTACATTTCTAACTATCCTATTCTTTCCTATAATTTTAGAGCATACTATTCTTTTTCTGCATTTCCAAACAAAAGAGTAGGTTCATAACCTTCTATCTTTATAGCTGTATTTCTAGTTGGATAGCGCATACAAGTATAACCATTTTTAGAAGCATATAACATATTTTCCTATAGTTGTCTAGGTAGATAGTTTTTCTATAAATACTATATATGCCAAGATGGAACATCTCTAAACTAAGTCTGTAAAGGAACTCTAGTCTATGTACTTTCAGAAGGTAATCCTTTTTCTTTCTACTAAGCTATTATTTTACGAAGTTGTTCTAGTCTATGTGGGGCTGCTTTACTCATTTTATCATAAGAGATTTTAGACCAAGCATTCTATGCCCAATCACTCTAAGTTTCAAGAACATTTAAAACCTAAGGTTCTTCTGGATTTGTAAAAGTTCTAGTATGTCCAAGAGTATTACTATTATAATGCTTAGCATTTCCTATAGGAATACGAGAACTTTCAAAAAGAAATGTATTGGGTTTTACTACCATAGACTCAAACTATCCTGTAATTGGATTAAAGACTATATTGTCAAGATTAAGTTTAGAACTATATCCAAGTCTGTCTAATCCATAATCTGCATATTTAGTAGAAGTAGTTGTGTTATAAGGAATAAGTTCGGTTTGTACTGCTTTACGAAATGAATCATAATCAATAGCCTTCTAAGCTGGAAACTAATTATCAAGCACCTTATTTAATAATTTTCCTTGCATTTCATTACTTTTATTAGCAAGAGCTTTGACTGCATTTGTACTGATTGTTCCAGCTTTAGAAAGCTAAGATTCAAGTTGACTTCCTCTCATAAGTCCTTTTAACTAGAAACCTGGAAGTATCGTAGGTTCTCCTCTTATATATTTAGAAGGACCATCAAGAAGATATTTTAAGGCCTTCAAAATATTAGGAAGACTTGGACTTTCCTTTATATATTGTTTAGCTATATTCCAATTCCTCTAAGAATCTGTTAATTTCTTGGGATTAGACATAACTTTCCTCCTTTCTTCTTTTTATTGTTTTTCCACTTTGTTACTGTGACTTCTGGTAAATAAGTAGAGTGCGTAGGATCTTTTACTCCATAATAATCATCTAAGTATATTCTGTCATAAAAAGATAAAGGAGTTGTTTTTCCCATGAACATATCTGTTCCATTTTTAGGTATTAAATATCCAAGTATTGTTCCTTTTAAACTATTATCAGCATAGTCACCATACATTGGATTTACATCCCACTTATCATAATAAGATATATATTCTCCTTTTTTGTCATAACCTCTTCCAACTGTAGAAGTTCCCATATTATAACCAAATAATGCTTTGGTATTACTATTTTTATTTAACTGTAACTACTGCCCCTCTCTAACTAGAGTTTCCTTAGTTTCTGGTAATATAGGAATTTTATAATAGGTTGTATTTTCTCTTCCCTTAGTTGGAGCATACCTTGATTTAGAAAGCTTACTTTTATATTTTCTATATTGCATAGGTATATTTAAGTAAGTTCCCCAAACCGCATCATCAAATGCACCTTCTGCACCTGTATAGTATAATTTTTCAGAGAGTTTATTTCCTTTATTTCTTTTTAAATATTGCTATTTTGCATATTCAGGGCCTTTTCTAAATAAGTCTATAGCCCTTTTAATATTATCATCTGTATAAGGAAGATAAGGAGAGAAATGTTTATAAAATCTTAGGTTCATTTTATCTACATTATTAATTGTTCCTCCTTTCTAATGTTTCCATTTACGAGCATTGGCTGCAAATGTAGCTCTCTTTACTAAGGTAGGATTACCAGAAGCTTTTGCTTTAGCTATACAAGCAGAAGTTACATTACCACCACAGTACTTAGTAAACAATCCTTTATGAGATTTCTTTATATGAATTTTACTTCCTTTTTTAAATTGTTCTATTGCATTCATTTTACCACCATTTTTGTAGTATCTCCTTCCATATACAGAAAATGGATGAGTTCCTGGAACTATATCTCCTATCTAACTAAGAATGGGTATATTATATTTAGCACTTATTCCTCTTGTAGGATTTATATCCCAATCATCATAGTATGAAATATATTTACCTTTTTTGTCTTCTCCCATAGATACTGTATAAGTACCAAGACCTGATTCATTTCCTTTTACTAACATAGATTTCTTTCCAGTCTTTTTATAATTATCTAATAACTATTTAAGAACATCATCAGATAATATCTGTGATTCATCTTTAAGTTTTACAACATCATCATATGTTGCTTCTCCTTTAGTTGGTCTATATATAGCTGGCTCTAAATTAGATGGATCTTCATATTTAGTTCCTAGATATCGAGCCCATACTTCATTTTCTAAAGGAGAAAATTTACTCATATCTCTAGTATCTCCTTTTATAAATTCTTTAGTTGCTTGGCCTATATTATAGCCTCTAGGAGTAATAGTTCGATACATTCTATCTTTTATTTTAGAAACCAATCCAAACTACCCTTTTTCTATTTTACTCCCATTTTGTAGTTTAATAATCATATTATGTAATAAAAATCAGTTCTTAACTTTTCATCTTGTAAATCATATTTTTTATAATCTCCATTCTACATATAAGCACAATTTCTAAAATAATCCCATTTAAAATAACCTTCATAATTGGGAAGTAAGCCCCACTTACCTTGTTTTATATAATGTGATACTTCTTCAAATGTCATTTTTTCTTTCTTTTTATAAGTTTTTTCTTTCTATCTTTATAGTCACCCTTCATATTAGATAATGTAGGATTACTATCAACAGTTCTATTAGGTCTGAAGTCAAAAGCTCCAGTTGGTTTTCCTCCAAATTTTAATCCATAAATCTTCATAAGCCTTTATAAATTATTAAAATTCTTAAATATTTTGGTTCTACTAAAAATAATACTAAGTTTGATTAGTTCAAAAAGCTAAAGAGACAATATACAAATATAATAGATAAACAAGTTATATCTTAGTAGTAATTATCTTGGACTTCTTATTAAATAATAAAATTATCATGCAAAGTAATACAAAGGATTGGATTTAGTATGGTTCAGCTATAGCAATGATTCTTAGTGCTATTGTTTTAGCATTTTTATCTTTCTTTGCTATTCAAGCTATAGAAGCCAGTATTTTATGGTATGTAGCATAGGCATTAGCTTATGCTGGAGGTATTTTTGGAGTTAGTATATATATTAAATCCAAATTAGGAGAAGCCACAAGTACAGTTAGTTAGAGAATAAGAGAGGAAGTAAGAGATTAGATAGACAGACATCGTGAATTAGTGTAATTATGAAAATTGATAAGCAAAATGGATCAGTATGCTTTAATGAGGAATCTCATTTATACTGGAATGTTAATGACAATGAAAATTACATATCAGTAACAACTTTAATAGAAAGATATGCACAGCCTTTTGATAGAGAGTTTTGGTCAGCATATAAAGCTCTAGAACAATTATTACCTACTGAGGCTTGGATAATAGAGAAGAAATCGTTGCTTGCTTCACATAAATTTGATAAAGAGATACTTAGTACATATAATGTATCTGAAACAGATTTTAACAAAGTACAACAGAATATTTTAGATGAATGGGATAAAACAAATGCAGAATCATGCGAACGAGGTACTAAAATTCATGCAAAACTTGAACAAAGTATGTATGATATGGGAGCTAACGTAACTCTAAAAAAATTTGGAGTAGGAGGAAAATTTGTATGTGACAAAGGTCGAACTTCCCTGGACTTAGAAAATGGAGTTTATCCAGAATATTTAATTTCTTATGTGTCCGATGATAAACTACTAAGATTAGCAGGACAAATAGATTTATTAGTGATTTCAGGAAATACTTTTTATATTATGGATTGGAAGACTAATAAAGAAATAAAGACTAAGTCAGGGTTTAATACTCAAACTAAAAGTACATCTAAAATGCTTTATCCTTTAAATAATATAGATGATTGTAACTATTGGCACTATACTTTACAACTATCTATTTATGCTTGGATGATTCAACAACTACGTCCAGAACTTGATTTACAGGATCTTATAATGGTTCATTTTGATCATAATAATAAGCAAACTATATATCATCTTGACTATTTAAAGGACGAAGTAGAAAAAATGTTAAAACATTATAAAAAAGAGATAATTAAAGAAAAACAAAGAGCTAAGTATAAAAGAATTGAATATTAATGGAAATAGGACAAATAGTATAGGGGCATGTTAATGAATTATTAGGACTAAATGAGAGTCTTAAAGATAAAAGAATGAAGATTTGCCTTAAATGTCCTTTATATAAGGACACATTAGGAGGTATATGTAATAGTAATTTATGGTTAAACCCTAAAACTAATGAGATAAGTACAGAACAAGAAATGGGATATTATAGAGGTTGTGGTTGTCGTTTACAAGCTAAAACAACTTTGACAACAGCTTCTTGTCCCGCTAAAAAATGGTAATGAACAATGGAAACTTTAAATGGACATGATTTTAGTAGCATTCCTACAGAAAAGGAAAGAATTGCAAGAACAGTATCAGACGGACAGATTTTTTACAGAGATAAAACTACTGTGGATGATTTAGTAAGAGAACAAGCTAAAGAAAAATTTAATAATCAAGTAGAAGAATATGTACAGAAACTTGATGATCATGCTGCACTCTTAAAACAATATCAAGAATCCTTATGTGAAGATCTTAATAAGCTTGAAATTAAGGCAATAGGTGCAGGACTTCTTATTAAACCTTTTGATGAGAATCCTTTTCAAGTTATCAAAAGAGAAGGTGCAATTATTACTGACCTTGGAGGAATGAAACCTACCTATAAAAGTCGTGAAACTGGAGAATGGGAAGAAGAAGAACAATTTATTCATGTAGGAACTGTAATAGATAGTGGTCCAGCTTGTAAATGGATAGAAGAAGGAGACATAGTTATGTGGAGAAAAGTATCTGAAACTCCTGTACCTTTCTACAAGCAAGGACTTGTACTTGTAAATGAACAGAGTATTATGACTGCTATAAATGAAGGTCTTAGTGCTCGCTTTAATAATATATAGAACAATGGATGAGAAAATTTATTTTATGCCTGGCGATTTGGTTACAATTAAATAGGACTTACCCAATAAGCCAATAATGTTGGTAGTAAGAAAAGAAAATTACATATATAAGAAAGAAGATCAATCATTAAAGGGAATTCGCTGTAGATGGTTCACTAAAGATGGACTTTTACAGGAAGAAGTTTGGAATACTAAAGACTTAATAAAACTATGATAAATAAATATCAACAGGGAGGAGCTGCTCCACAATAGAATGGAGGAATTTTAGCTTAGATTCAACAATTACCACAAGAACAACAACAATAGTTAATGCAGGCTTTTGCATAGTGGGCACAACAAAAAGGAGTGGATATTCAACAATTATAGTCCAATCCTGCTGCTCTTGAACAAGCTCTTGGACAATTTATGCAAGAAGTGCAAGCACAACAAGCTCAAATGGCTCGTCAAGGTGCTAAACTTAGATATATTAAGAATTTAAAACATCAATGCCCTGAAGGAGAACATCTTGAATATTTTGCAAAAGGTGGAGCAATTGGTTGCAACTGTGTAAAGAATAAACAAGGTGGAAAGACTGAGCCTAAGAAAAATGCTCTTGAGCAATTCAAGTCTAAAAAAGACCTTAAAAAGGACAAATGTGGTGGTAAAATGAAAAAGCACCAGATTGGAGGAACTTTAGAACAATTAAGAAATTCATTAGGATTATGAAATTGAAAAAATTCTAGATTGGAGGACTTTTTAAAAATCTAGCTAGTAATTCTCCTATTAGTAGTGATTCTTATATATAGCAGGCTTATCAATAGGACTTTGTAAGAAAGAATAACCTTCCAGCAGATTATTTTACTGTTTCTAATGAACAGAGAGGTTAGTATAATGAGCAATGGAAACAAAGAGCATTAGATTTAGAGAAATATAAATAGGAAGAAGCTCTTCTAAAGGAACAAAAAATGAGGAGAGAAGATGCAATAGTTCCTATAAACTTTGGTAAAGAACCAACTGAAGCATTTCAAGAAGGAGGCTCTTTAGACCTGCTAGAAGAAGAAGATAAAGCTATGAGAATGATGCCTTCAGGATGGGGAGCTCCTGACTTATTTTTTAAACAGTATTTAAGAGCAAAGAAATCTAATCCAGAGCCATCCTTGGAAGATGTTATAAATGCTTAGTTAGGAACTAAAATAAGCAAAGGTATTGATAAAATTAATAATTATCTAGACACTAGATTTCCAGTTTTTCTAAAACATATGAGTCCAGGTTTTGATTATGCTTACAAGCAAAAAGAAACAAAGGATAAAAAAAGCTAGGAAACTAAACCTTAGAACAAAAAATCTTCTTCGTTAGAAACTCCCAAAAAGAAGTTAGTTCAAAGAGTTCCTAAGAATCAAGAAGGAGCAAAGTTTGGAGGTTATATAGAAAAACCTGATAATACTAAAGTACAACATATTCCAAATAATGGAGAAGGAGTTTATGAAATGACTCCAATAGGATATGGAGATTTCTTACCTCTAGTAGGAACATGGAGAGCTGCTCAAAGAATAGATAAAGGGGAACCTAATGCTAATTATGGAGACTTAGCTATGAATGCCGTTATGGATTTACTAGGAGCTGGAATGATTGGATCTGTTGTTAAGGCAGCTGGCAAAGCAAAAAGAATACACAATGCTTTAAAAGCTAGTGGATTTAAACAAGTAGGGCCTGAACCAACTAAATTTATAAAAATGGCAAATAGAACTAAATTATCTCGTGGATATATGAATCCAAATAGATACTATCATATTAATCTAGGCCCTGAAGTAATAGCTGAGAAAACTATTCCAAATGTAGATTATTATAACGTAGCTATGCAACCTATGATTCAAACACTAAGAGTTCCAGCTACTTATCCTTTTAAATAATAAAATAATGTTACATATTTTCCAGTATAATAATGTTAATGGTAAGGTTGAACTAGAGAAACCTGAAATTCTACTGATAAGTGAGTTTAAGGCACTAGTACAGAAGAGTAGAAATGTATGTAATGCTGATAAAACTGGAGAAAAATGTTTGAGAGCTTTTAAAGAGTTTACATATATATGGCTTGCCCTTGATTGGTAGTCTTTATATGCAGGATATACAGAGCAAGAAAGGCATGAAGAAGCTCTTAAAGATTCGGGACTTACTGAAGAGGAATTTAATGATCCTTTATTTAGGGCTGCTTGTAGAAAGTACCGTGCTTTATAGGAAAGTAATAGAACTATAAGAATGTTACATGCAGCTCAACTTACAGTAGATAAGTTTATAGATTACTTTACAAATATAGATCCAGAGGAACGAGATGTTCAAACTGGAAAACCTATATATAAAGTTAAAGATATAATGGCTGAAATCTCAAATCTTTCTAAAGTACACGAAGAACTAAAAACTCTTGAATCAGCTGTTAAAAAGGAGATGGAAGAAGCATCTCAATTACGTGCAGGTGCTGTAGAAGGATATTTACCAAGTGATTTCTAATGGCAGAAGAAAAGAAAAAACGTGGACGTCCTCGCAAAAAACCTTCTGCTTTACTTCCTGAGCCAGTACAAGAAATTGTAGAAAAAGTTATAAAGGAAGAAAAGAAAAAAGAAGAAGAGGAAATACACAATGAGGTGCAGCAACGTGTTGCATAGGTTAGATAGCAGCGTTCTGCTTGGGATGTTCCCAGGGACGCTGCTATTACTTTTTTTGATAAGAGATTGTCCTATGAATTAACAGGATATAAACCAATAGATGAAACCCATGGACTTGATTTTAGGCCTGAATGGTTTACAGAAGCAAGAGATAACAAAAATAGAACAGGAAGATATTGTTCTTTTGTTCCTGGTTCAAAAGCATATGCTGATTTTTGGCATGCAGAATATGTAAAATGTAGAGATGGACTTACTGTAAATGGATATACCATTACAGGCCCACATTACTTCTTTCTTAATTATTATCAATTACCAAATACTGATTCAGCTAGAGCTGGTAGTTCTCGTGGAAATATTTATCCTAATTTCTATGCTTATTAGTATGAATTCTTCCACTACTATGAATTATGTAGAGTACTACGTAAGAATTGTGGCCTTATGAAATCTCGTGGTATCGGATTTTCAGAAATAAACGCTTGTTTATGTGCTTGTATGTATTCTACATTTAGAGGTTCTAATACTCTAATGACTGCAGCATCTAAAAACTATGTGGATAAGACACTTGAGAAGATTTGGGGAGAACTTAGTTTTCTAAATGATAATACTGAAGGAGGATTTTTCAAACTTAGATAGGTATCTGATACAGCATATAAGAAAAGAGCTTCTTATTATAAAATAGTACAAGGACAGAAAATTGAAGATGGATGGAAATCTCAAATAGAAGGTATTGTAGCTGACGACGACTCTAAGATAAGAGGTGATCGTGTAGATTTATTAGTACTTGAAGAAGCAGGTTCTAATCCAAAATTTAGAAGATCTTTTATTAAAGGTGAAGCTCTTGTTTCTCTTGGTGGTAACAAGTTCGGAATTATATTAGCTGGTGGTACTGGTGGTGATAGTGGTCCAGCTCTTGAAGGTCTTAGCAATCTTTATTATGATCCAGAAGGACATGATGTATTGCCTTTCTTGCATAATTATACATAGGATGGAGATTGGGTAAAAACTTGTTATTTTATTCCCGCTTATATAGCTTTATATCAAGCTGATTACAATGATGAAAGAGGAGTTTGTAATTAGAAAAAGGGTAAAGCTTACTATGAAGCTGAAAGAAAGAAAAGAGCAAATGACCCAAGAGGACTCGTAGAGTATTCAGCAGAGTATTGCTTCAATGCAGAAGAGGCATTTGCACTTGAAGGAACAAACAAATTCAATAAAGTTCTAATTGCAGAACAAATAACAAAAATAAAAGTACTTAAAGAAGGTCGTCCCATAGAAAATGGGGATCTTCAATTTTTATATAAAGCAGGCTCAGATAGGACTAATACAAAGAATATAACAGGAGTTAGATGGGTTCCTGGTAATACAGGACTTGTTCATATTATTGAACATCCTATATGGGAAGGAATACATCAAGATGAAGAAGGTAATACTATTTCTTACGAAAAGAAAAGAAATCTTTATATAGCAGGTATAGATGGTATTGACATTGGACAAGACCAAACTTCGGAAGAAACTAAAGATCCATCTAAATTTTGTATAGTTATAAAGAAGAGAGCATTCGGAATGTAGGAACCTATGTATGTTGCTTATTATATGTTTAGACCTGATGATGAAAGATAGGCTTTCTAGACAGCTATGAAACTTATGATGTATTATAATTGTAGATGTAATATAGAAGCTACACGTCTTTCAATGCTTAACTGGGCTAAAGGAAGAGGTTGGATAGATTATTTTATGAGAAGACCTCGTGCTACATACCCAGAAGCATCAAAGAAAATAGGAAATACAATAGGAACCCCTGCAACTCCTACTATTATTAGCCATCAAACAGATCTTATTGCTGCTTATGTAGAAGATTATTGCCATAATATATGGTTTCCTGAATTTCTAGACTAGTTAAATAGATATACAGATGAAAAGAAAGGAAAATTTGATATTATAGCAAGTATGGGAATGTGCGAACTTGCAGATGAAGAACTTGGAGGAGTTGTAGCTACAGATATTGAGCCTTCTGAAGAAGAATAGTTCCATGATATTGGTTATTATATAGATGATAAAGGAGTAAAGCATTTTGGGGTTATTCCTAAAGTTACTAACCATGAAGTAAAAGTCTTACAAGAATTTACAAATGAAACAATTAACAGAATTAGAACAAGTGATCCTAGAAAGTATACGTAAGACTTATTGTAAGGATTATGTAGGAACTTTATCTGTGAAAGAACTCCATCCTATAGGTTATAAAGTACGTCTTGGAATATAGAACGATGAAAGACCTATTACAATAATGGCTGAACTTCCATTAGATAAGTTTTTAAAGTTCTTTATTCAAGAATTAAGAGATAGACATTTAACTGACGAACATTATTTCACTGGTTATAGAGTTTCTCCAGATGATTAGTGTTTTGATACTAGCTGTGCATGTAAACATGAAAACAGATAAAGAATACATTGAAATTACAAATAAAACCATAGCAGAACTTGTTAAACCTAAATGGGAACTACAGAAAGCGTATAACTATTACAATGGTAAGAGAGATGCTGAATAGTTTCGCTATTTAGAAGAAAACTATGGTATAGGAAATCCAACTTCTGTGGAGTTTATTCCTCTTATTCGTAAACACGTGGATGCTTTAGTAGGAGAATATCTTGGAGTACCTCTACAACCAAGAGCTACGTGTAAAGATTCTAGAACTATATCAAGAATTACAAGAGAAAAAGAGCTTAAAATAAAAGCAGAAGTATATGATTTCTTAAAAAAGAGGTATAAAAATAAAATATTATAGTCAATACAAGGCAATTAGCAGATTATTGATTAGAGTATTGAAAGAGATATGCAAGAACTTATAGATAACCTTGATTCTAACTTTGTATCAGATTATGAACAAGCTGCATAGAATGTAATTCAATTTATAATGCAAAGTAGAGAAGCAGATATTATTACTAAACATAAGATGCTACTTCTTGACCTTCTTATAACTGGATGGACTTTTTATAGAACAAAGCCTACTGCTTCTGGAACAAATGTAAATATAGAAGTACTTAATCCTTTAAATACTTTTATAGATTCTAATCCAGAAAGTCCTTATGTAAAAGACTCTCATAGAGCTGTAGTTCGTAAATGGCTTACTAGGTAGCAAGTACTTAATCAGTATGGAGAACAACTCAGTAAGGAAGATGTAGCGAAATTAAGAGAAGCTTGGAGAGATACATTTGATAGTGATTCTTATTATGTACGTTCATTTGCTTATTGTGATGGACGTCCTTCTACGGATGGTATAAGAGCAGGTAAAGAAATAATGCCTGGATATCCCGTAGATACATTTCATTCTCATCATTTTGAACTTATTCCAGTCTATGAAGTAGAATGGTTAGAAGCTGATAAGAACTTTGTAATGTAGAGATATAAAACTATACGTATTGGAGAAAATATATATATAATTATAGGTAAGGATGATAATGTAATACGTTCACATGATAATCCTTCCTATTGTGGACTTTCTATAAATGGTATATATTTTAACAATAGAGGAACTGAACCTTATTCGTTAGTTCTTGCTTGTGCTGCTCTTCAAGACAAATATGACCTTCTTCATTTTTATAGAGATAACTTAATAGCTTCTTCGGGAAGTGTAGGTGATTGGATTGATGTATCAGTTCTTCCTAAATTCTTAGGAAAAGACCTTCCAGAAAGATTATAGAAATTCTTAGCCTATAAAAAGACAGGTATGGCTCTTATAGATACACAACAAGAAGGAGGTAATCTTGGAAGTTAGACTCCAATGAATACTATATACAATGGATTTGATGATACTGTAAAGTCTCAAGCTATACAAGCTATTTAGTTAGCTATAGATTCTATAGAATAGACAGCCTCATCAATTACAGGAGTATTCAGAGAAAGACTTAATGGAATATAGCAACGTGATGCAGTTACTAATGTACAAACTTCTGTAAATAATTCATTCACTATTACAAAGTAGTATTACTAGTAGATGGATATCCTTACAGAAGAAATGATGCTTGATATTCTTAATGTAGCTAAGATAGTATTTAGAAAAGGACTTACAGGAGTTATAATACTTGGAGATAAACTTCAAAAAGTATTTACTGCTCTTCCTGAACATTTTACTACTTCAGACTACGATATACATATAACTACATCTACTGATATTATAAAGGACTCTGAACAATTACGTTCTTTAGTTCCTGAATTTGTAAAAGCTTAGCTACTTGATCCAGAAGTAACTGTCGATATTATGACTACTAGAGATTTAACAGGAATAAAGCAAAGACTTAGAGAGGCTTTACAGAAACAAAAGAAAGAAAACAACTAGATTGCATAGCTTACTCAACAAAATGAAGAGTTACAACAATAGCTATAGCAATTACAATAGTAGTTACAAAAAGCTCAAGGACAAGTACAATAGCTTAATCAGACTAAATTACAAATTGAACAAGATAAAGTTTAGAAGGATTATGAAGTTAAGAAATAGCAAGTTGAGGCTACTGATAGATACTAGACTGAAAAGAATAGAATTGAAAATGAACGTACTCAACTTGAAATTATGCAGCTTAATGATGGTAATCCTTATAATGATACAATACGTAAAGCATAATGGGACAGGATTTAAAAATTTCTCAATTACCTAACTAGCCCTTTAATATAGATACTACTGGTACTACTATAGATATTAGTCCATTATTAAGGTCAGGAAAATACATAATTCCTGCGACTATAAATGATAATAATCAAGCTATAAATAGAAGTATAGATTTAGGGCAACTTCTCAACATTCTTAAATTATATATAAATTAGGCTGCTGCAGAAGCCGTACAAGAATAGATAGAAAGTATAGAAGGAGGAGGAAATGTAGATGTTACTAATCTACAAAACCAGATAATAGAAATCAGAAATACTATATATGATCCATCTAAATATCCTATTACTTTTATAAAGTTAACTGATGGAACTAATAATTCGTTGTATTAGATAGCAACTGGACTTGGACAAACTTCTCCATATACTGATGATAATCCTATAGTTATAAATACTACTTCTGTTACTCCAGATAATTTCTATGTAACAATACAACCTTCTAATTATAGTCTTAGTGGTAACACTGCTAGTACCTCTATACTTTTAGATATAGATGGTTCAAGTCCATATGTAGGAGGAACTGTGGGAGTTATAGTTATAAGAGTATATTTCAATACATCATCTGGACAGTATGAATCTAGTATTACTATTAATGATTATCAAAATACTACTCTTACTTCTACTTTAGAATAGACATTTAATTTAACTGTAACTGTTCCAAGTGGAACTGTCTTATAGTAGGTATCTGCTACTTGTTCAATATCAGGTAAAGAGCTTGGAAGTTCAGGAGTAAAGATTGGAGATACAATTAAAGTAGGAACTGGAACTATAAAATTATAATATGGAAGCAAGATGTAGTATTTGTAAATAGGGAACTTGTGGAATACAGGTTAGTGGACTAGAAAAAGATTCAGATCAGTATTTGGATTCAGAGCAAGTAAGCTTTAGAAATTATACTTTTGAGTAGAGTGCTACAATAAATGTGATAATAGCTATAGCTTCTGATGAAACTGAAGAAATTGAATCATTTAGTTTAGTTCCACATTCTGATATAGATATAGATGAAATTATCTTAAAGAAAGATGGACTTAAAAGAGTAGAACATATAATTATTCCTACATAGGCATGGTTTAATTATGTACACGAAAGGGATGAATCTTCTTTTGACTAGTATACTAATGGAGTATATATTTTAGGAGAAGACGATAAATTTTATAAATATAAATTTGGAAACCTTGAAGAAGTAGATATTAATGAAATATTAGAAATTAATTAGACTGATACCACTTTAATTAAGACTTCTTTACATACATTTGAATTATGTCATTTAGAGGAATGTTTCTTTAAATTATGTATGTTTTTACTTGATAGAATGCCTTGTATAGACCCTTGCTTTACAGAAAAAATGAAAAGTTTTTCTGGAGAGATTTTAAATAGGGACATAATTTGGATGGCACTTAATGCTATAAAGTATTGTATAGAACAACAACAATTCTTTAGAGCTTAGAAGATTCTTGAAAGAGTAGAAACATGCTGGGGAATATGTAGAGATCTTGATAATATAAATTCAACTGAATATAAAGGTTGTGGATGCCATTCTTAATTTAAAGAGTAAAGTCATAACTGACGTTGAAAAGGTACTGGATAAATTGGATAAAGGATATACGGAGGTAAACTATTGTAATATACTTCAATGTATATCCTTTATTCAAAATGTATCTAAAATAGATAAAGTAACCTCCTTATATGAAAAACTTTATAATCAATGAGAGAAAGATTTGCATGTTTAAGTGATCTTAGTGCTTATTTTAAAAAGAAAGACTTATTAGGTGGACTTACATCATTAGAATAGGCACAATTACGTTCCAATATAGGAATTATAGATTATACAGGTGAAGGAGGATAGGACTCTCCTATAGAACTAACTTATGCTTAGTTCTGGGATAGATATTAGGCTTCATAGCTTGTAACAGGTGCTTCTTATGCTATAACTGATTTCCAGACAATTTATTCATCTAATGTATATAATAATGCTGGATAGAAAATATCTTGGGGACTTAATATAAATCCATCATAGGTATGGAAACTTTATGTAAGAGCTATTTCTAAAAATTAGATAGATAGACGTGTAACAATAGCGGGAAAGTCATGGGAAGTAGAATATGATCCAGTTAGAAAAGTACTTCCAGATGGAGTAACTACAAAAGGAAGAATTACCTTCTTATGGGATGATAATGGAAACTCAGCTTTTTATGATTTTAAAAACGTAAGATTTAATTGGTCTAAAGAAAAATTAAATGCTGCTGGTATTAATACTAATTCTGACTTAAATTTATATACCTTTTCTAATATAGAAAATGGAGAAGTTACAGATTCTTCTGAATTTTCTAATACAAAATTTAATATAATAGGAGAAGGCTGTACAAATAATATATTTATAGGAGATACTTACTATAATATATTAGAACCTGAATGTTAGAATAATATATTCGCAAAGGGAGCACATGATTGTCTTATTAAATGGAATACTGTAAATAATAGGTTTAATGAACCTGTAACATATTTAACAGGTTCTATATATTTTAAGGAATTTGAAACAGGAAACACAGTGCTTTCAACTTCTATTTCTAAGACCATACATAAGGTTAATGATGCTACTATAGTTTCATTTTTAGATCCAATAACTTATGCTTATTAGGTAGTATTAATATGAATTTTGTTAATATAAATCAGGATAATATAATACCTACTATAAATATTAATAAGATAAATATATAGTAGGAACCTGTTAAGGATATAATTATAACTCCAGTAAAAGTAGAATTACCTTAGGAAGAAGAAAAAGAAGGATGTATTCAAGCTGAGTGTCCCGTTAAAGTGGGATGCTCAGGTGAATACTTTGCTATAAAAAATTTATTTTCAGAACTTACTGATGATTATCAAAGAGCTATTATCAGATAGAATCTGGGAATAAATGGAGCAGATTCTTTACTATGGGGTAATATAGAAGGAAACTTGGCTAATCAAAAAGATTTATATAACTTTATATTAAATACTTTAAGAGGAGATGAAAAGGGAATTCTTGACCAAGTTAACTTAGAACTAAAGTATTGGACTCAATATATAGAAAATAAGATTGAATCTCTTGCAAGTAATATAAAATCATTAGAAATAATTCCTAGATATGCTACTAGCAATCAAATACCAGTAGATGTATTAGTTACATGGGAATATGATCAACCTGTTGAGGCTCAAGCTATAAATGGAATTAGTCTAGATAACAATGCAAGAAATTATATATTTCAAGATGTAAATGATTCATTTTCTGTAAGATTAACTTATCTATATAATGGTACGTGGTTATCTAGAAATGTTAATTTTGATATAGCTTTTCCTACATTTTATGGAACTTCACCAAATTGGCAAGATAATCAATATACTATTCAAAACACTGTAAAAGTAAATGCAGGAGAAAATGAATATATTTATATTATAACTAAAAATCCTTCAGATTTATCTGTAAATGGATTAATAGGAGGATTTGTATAGGAATAGATTATTTATATACAATCAATTAGATATTATGTTTACAAAAGTATTAATCCTAATTTAGGAGAAACTACAATAAGAATATATGATACAGAATAAATA
>OCVV012886112.1_pt1 | contig 22277 bp, 20 predicted proteins | sample 1539721 | NCBI WGS metagenome assembly OCVV01 (sample SAMN02144230, study PRJEB22623) | gut metagenome | biome: sheep rumen | host: Ovis aries | place: New Zealand
CTCAGTGTCAACATCATACTGATGCTTAGAAGGCTCCATTGGCTTAGGCTCGATGAGGAATGTACCCTTGAAGCCCTTAGCACGTGCATAATCGCGAGCCATCGTGAGCATAGTAGCCATGTGTTCCTTCTCACGCTTCTGGTCTGTGTTGAGGAGAGACATGTAACCTTCGCGACCACCCCAGAATACATAGTTCTCAGCACCGAGTTCGATACCAGCATCAATAGCGTTCTTGATCTGAACGATTGCACGAGCAACAACATCGAAATCAGGGTTTGTGCTTGCACCATTCATGTAACGAGCATTGCCGAATACATTAGCAGTTGACCACAACAGCTTGATGCCAGTCTTCTGCATCTTTTCCTTGAGGTAAGCAACGATTGCCTTCAGGTTTGCCTCGTATTCCTCAACTGAATTGCCTTCGCTAACGAGGTCAACATCGTGGAAGCAGAAATAAGGGAAACCGAGCTTCTCCATGATTTCGAAACCAGCATCAGCCTTCTGCTTAGCGATTTCAACAGGGTCAGTACCTTCATTCCAAGGGAACTTCTTAGTACCACCACCGAACTGGTCGCCGCCTTCAGCGCAGAGTGTGTGCCACCATGCCATAGCGAAACGCAACCATTCCTTCATTGGCTTGCCAAGGATTACCTTTTCTGCATCATAGTAGTGGAAAGCCATTGGATTCTTGGAATCCTTACCCTCAAACTTAATTTTACCGATCTCTGGAAAAAATTCTTTTGCCATAATTTTTAGTTAATTTTAAAGAGTTAATATTGATTGTTAATAAGTTTTTGAGTTTACCTCTGATTTATTTTTTAATTAAAGTTCCTTGTTAAGACATTCTGTCCAACGAGCGTATGCTTCCAAATAAGCCTGCTGGTTCTTGGTATCAGGCTCAACCGTTGCAACGTGCTCCAATGTTGCAAATGCCTCATTATTATCTTTATAAATGCCAGCACCAATACCAGCACCCTTTGCAGCACCGACGGAACCATCCGTGTTGTAGAGGTCGATTGTTGCACCTGTAACAGAAGCAAGCGTTGTGCGGAACATAGGGTTGAGGAACATATTTGCATGTCCTGCATGAATGTTAGTGATTGACATACCCATGTCTTGCATAATGTCGATACCCTGCTTGAAGGAGAAGACAATACCTTCCTGAGCGGCACGAAGCAAATGAGCCTTGGTGTGGATATTGAAATTGAGTCCATGAATAGAACATCCGATTTCCTTGTTCTGAAGAATGCGCTCAGCACCATTTCCGAACGGAATGATACTCAAGCCATTAGAACCAATTTCTACAGTGTCGGCAAGTACATTCATTTCGCTATAGGAAATTCCTTCTGGAGCTACATTGCGACGCATCCAAGCATTCAGAATACCCGTTCCATTGATGCAGAGGAGCACACCGAGACGTGTGAGTTCTGGCGTATGATTAACGTGTGCAAATGTATTCACACGTGAAAGCTTATCATAGTTCACTTCACCGAGCACACCATAAACCACTCCCGAGGTACCACCTGTTGCAGCGATTTCACCTGGATTCATCACATTGAGCGAAAGTGCATTGTTGGGTTGGTCACCACCACGATAAGAAATAGGAGTACCTTCTGCAAGACCGAGTTCATCAGCAACTGCCTTACAAACTGTCGATTGCACAGCAAAAGTAGGGACAATGTCAGCAATGAGTTCCTTTGAGAAGCCAAAGTAATTCATCACGTCTTCACTCACTTTACCTTCCTTGAAATCCCAGAAGATACCTTCCGAAAGACCCGAAATCGTAGTATTCATTGCACCACCACTCAGTTTCATGGCTATGTAGTCACCAGGAAGCATAATCTTGTAAATCTTCTCGAAGAGTGCTGGCTCATTATCTTTCACCCATGCCAACTTAGCTGCGGTGAAATTGCCTGGAGAATTGAGCAGATGTGATAATGCCTTCTCAGCACCGATTGCCTCGAAAGCAGCATTGCCGTAAGGCACAGCACGACCATCACACCAAATGATACTTGGACGAAGTGCTTTTCCATCCTTGTCAACACAGACAAGGCCATGCATTTGGTAGCTGATACCAATAGCCTTCACTTCATCAGCCTTCGCACCGCTTTCTGCCATGATTTTCGATGTGGCAACTTTCAGATTTTCCCACCACATCTCAGGCTCTTGTTCTGCCCAGCCTGGTTTGTTGGCAATGATTGGAGCTTCTTTTTCAGGCCAGAAGCAAGTTGCCTTACACTTTCCTGTTTCAACATCCACCAGCGAAGCTTTCACCGAAGATGTACCGATGTCGTAACCTAATAAATACATATCTTTATTTTAAGGATTAAAAATTAGCTATTTAAACAAATGAACAGCACTTATGCTTTTTTTCTATCAAACTTGAAATAATGAGCTGCACGGTGATTCACCCCCTGCTCTTTCTCATCAAGTTGAACAACATAAGGCATAGACTGCATTTTCTTATGGAAATTTCTGAAATCGACAGATTTCCCTGTTACCGACTGATAAACCGCATGAAGCTGTGCAGCAGTGAATTTGCGTGGAAGCAAATCGAAGATTCGAGCAGGATTGGAAGAAGTGATTCGTTCAACAGTTTTCACGGCTGTATCCACAATCTCATTATGGTCGAAAGCCAATTGGGGAATCTCACTAATCGGAATCCATTGAGCATCGTACTCCTTTTGAAGTTTTTCACGTTTTCTGTCAATACGCAAGAGCGAAAGGTATGCAATCGTAACGATTCGCTCAAGATGGTGTTCAAGATGGTGGAAACGCTCAAGCCAAATCATATCACTCGGATTGGCAAGACGCTTGACGTTACCAAAAGCATGAAACTGTTCCATCCGAATCTGAACCAGCCCTGTCAACTGCTTCAAAACTCTCTGCGCCGCTTCATCAAGGTTTTCATCCATATAAATCAGACTGCCTGGCAACTTATAATTATTGGTGGAATTATCATCGTTTCCACTCTCCTTCTGCCGAACAATCAGAACATTCAGTTGAGTACCGTCAAACCCGAGCAATACACAATCAACCGAAACGTATGGATTAACCAGTCTTTCCATTAGGCGTTCTTCTTGTTTTTCAATCAGAATCAGATATTATTTTTTGTTTTCCGCTGCAAAATTATTATTTTTCCAAATACAAACAAAATATTTTTGAAGAAAAATTTAAAATAAAAGTAATTATTTTTCAGTTCGTTACAAATCATAAAAATAATGATAAGCAGACATACACTTTTCATTATTCATACGATTTATATTTAGCCTTCTCTAAATCAATATACTAACACTCTGAAAATAGTCGATTGGTGTTCTGAACAGCCGTCTTGATAACCAATCATTATTCATTGGGGACTAACTTAAAATCTATTGAGGACTATCTCAAGTTAATCCCCAGTCGCGCGAGAGTTAATCCCCAGTCGCGCGAGAGTACGTCCCCAGTCGCGCGAGAGTACGTCCCCATTGTTGTAAGAGTTCGTTCCCAATGATTTTTTTAGAACATGGCACAAAAAAGGTGAAGAATAAGAATCCTCCACCTTATTATATTATATAGCAACTTCTACGAAAGTATCATGCGTTCTCTGTTGTCTCCTCTGCAACTGGCTTTTCTTCCTTTTCCTCAAACTCTGTAACTCCGTTCTCGACAAGGATGTTGTACCACGAAAGCACCTTACGCATATCGCTGACATGCACACGGTCGGTATCGTAAGTTGGCAGTGCCTTTGTGAAGAACTGGATGATTTCGTTCTGAGAGGCTTTCTTCGGTGAAAGATCAACCGTTTTTCCTTCGTATTCTTTCTTGATGTTTTCAAAAACACTTGCTAATGGCACCTCTGCATCATCGTTGGTGTAGATGGAAATATCGGAAAGTGCAACAACCTTGTCTGTTGCGTATGCAGGTTGACGCTTTTTTGCTGCATCCAATGATTCAACGATGAGCATGTTCTTGCCTCGATTCACGAACTTGAAAAGTCCTGGTTTGCCAGTAATGGCTAAAATGGTTTTAAGCATAATTTCTATTTTAGTTATTTTGATATTTAATGGTGAGATATTATTCAAGAATAAGTTTTAGAATATGGCGTAGTTGAGCATCAACATCAGCCACACCATCATTGAGAACAAGATAATCGACCTGTGAAGCAATGGCGCTTCCATCTTGTTGTTGACGCATCCGACTCTCGATTTGCTCCCGACTTGTATGGTCACGAAGCATGGCTCTCTCGATTTTCACATCCACAGGTGCAGTGACCAAAATCGTTCGGTCAACCACATCTTGAAAATGTGCTTCGAACAAAATGGCAGACTCCATAAATACGGCTTTACCCTTCTGTCGGCTTGCCCAATTCAGAAAATCTGCTTTCACTCGTGGATGCACCAATGAATTGACTTTCTGCACATGGCCGGACGAAGCAAAAAGGTATTTGGCAATGATGGGGTTGTTCAATTGGATGCCGCTTTGTTCTTCGTTCATTATATACGAGTCAGAACCAATTAAGCCAACCAATCCCTTGACGATATTCTCGTCTTCCACCATCAGTCGTTTTGCTTCATCGTCACAATAATAGACAGGAAATCCAAGTGCTTCTATTTTCTTGCAAACAAAAGTCTTTCCGCTGCCAATTCCTCCTGTTATTCCGACACGTATCATAGGGAGAAATACTATTCTTGTTCAATGATATAATCCACCTGTTGAGGCGAAAGAGTCACATCGGAAATTCCCATAGGAACCGTCCGAACTATCAGGTCGCACTTTTTATCGTCGGGCTTGACGGTGTTATAATCCACAACAATAGAAAAGTCGGAAGCTGTGATGTGGTTGTAAAGGGATGAGCTCACACGGAAAGTGACATTCGTTGTCAACGGGAAGGTGCGTATCACTTTATCTTCTGGAATGTTTTCACAGAAAATAGGCACCTTGATGGTCTTGGTAGTATAAAGGTCAACACACAACTTGGCAGTAATGCTATCAGGACGACATTTCACACCCTTTGGTGGGACCAAAGCCAAGCGAACCACTGTAGTGTCTTTCAGTCCCGTAAACCGTGCATCCTCTGTGTAGATGGCAGAGATGGTGTCGAACTGATTATCAGGGGCATAGATATCAACGTGCTGAGGTTCAAGCTCGATGCCACACAACACATGCTGTCCATCCACTTTCGCTTTGCCTCCAAAAACAACAGGAACATACTTATGCTCGCCCGTTGAGTAGTAGATTTCAAGCATCGAAGGATTGATAGAAGTGCAAGTGAGGGAATTTCCCAATGTGCTTGTCACAATCTTTTTCCATGTATTATTATTCAGCACCAACATGCCATCACTTTTCTCGAATTGCGAGAAATCGACTTCCACGATACGAGAATCACTCTTCGTGAGATAATCGATGATGGAAAAACCCCTACCACTCACTGTCACTTCCACGTGTTTGGGAACATCGGAAGTGAGAATGATATTGGAAGGAACATCTATGATATCAAACCTATAGTCGATTTTTGCAGTGGTAGATTCCTTGAATGTCTGAACAAACCAAAAAACAATGGATACCATAAGGAATACTATAAACACCATGAATTCGCGGTTGATTTTCAGCTTCCGCAAACTTCTGTACATTGTCTGCCACATTCCTTTGATACCCATAGCTTTCTATAAAATCCGCTGCAATAAATAAAGGTTATGACTGTTGAGACATTGCAGCCTGATTTTGGTCTGCAAACACACAGTTACGATCAATTTTGATGTTGACACCTTTCGAAACCTCAATGGTGATATATGATTCACCCACATTGAGTTCCTTTACTACTCCATAGATGCCACCGCTGGTAATAATCTTGCTTCCAATCTCCAATCTGTTACGAAACTCCTGTACCTCTTTTTGACGCTTCCTCTGAGGACGAATCATAAAGAAATACATGATGGCGAACATGAGTACAAGCATAATAATCAACTGGATGCCACCACCTCCTGCTGGAGCTGCATCTTGAAGTAAATTGATAAACAACATAGTCTTAAAAGTATTTAAAGTTAATAATTATTTTTCGGTATCTAAAACGAATCTATTATTCTTTGGTAATTTTATTCTCACGCTTGAGCCTTCTTGCAATGTTGTCAATGATGCCATTGACATAACCTGCGCTCTTCGACGTACTATAATATTTAGCAATTTCAACAAATTCGTTGATTGTGACAGATGTAGGAATTTGAGGGAAACTCAGTATTTCTGCCACGGCAACTTGCATGATGATAACATCCATAAAAGCCAAGCGATTGAACTCCCAGTTCCTCACGCTCTGAGCAATGAGGTCACGATAGTATTCGTCGTTAGTGATAGCGCGACGGAACAAACGAGTGGCAAACTCACGATCCTCTATGTCTTTGAATTCGGGCAGCAATTCTTGCTCTTCACCCTTAGTGGAATCGAAGCGCTTGATGGTCTTGAGAACGAATGTATCCACTATCTCTTTATCGTCGTTCCAATAAAGACTCTGTTCTTCAAGGATGTCATCAATCTGCTCGTCCTTCATGATGATATTCTTGTAGATTTTCCGCCACAACTCCTTATCAGCATCATAGTCGTTTTCTTCTGCCGACATGTAAGCCTGGAAATAGTCTGATTCCTGGATTTTCTCATAAAGACTCTTCAGATAGGTTCTCTCGTCTCTCCAGCTCCACTTTTTGTTTTCCCTAAAATCGCTCAATTGCTTGTTGGCTTCCAATTGAGCAACAAACTTATTATCAACAAAGCGATGGCTGATAACTTCTTCCTTATGAGCGACACGATTCAACTGTTCCTTTTGCTCAAGAAGCTCAAAAGCAAAGCGTGTTTCATCTATCATAAGAATGAGCAAATAATGATAAAGGTCGTAGGCTTTAGAAAGGCTGAAGAGTAGTTCTTTCTCTGCTGTATCAAGATTCTTACCACCATTTTGATAGTAAGAATACATCAGCTGAACTATCTTAATTCTAATTAAATTACGATTAATCATAGCAAAAAACTCTTTTTTTACTTTACGCTGTTTTACTTAGTGCAAAGGTACGAACTTTTAGTGAATAAACAAGCAGATTAACAAAAATAAGGGGTCAAACATAAAAAATACCACTTGAAATTTGACAGTCTAAATTTTTTTAGACAAATTTGCACCGAGAAATAAACTATAACAATTTTGTGTCTTTTTAATGTGTATTTATAATTAATTGAACGAAAAATGAATCTACCAGAAAAAGATTTCGTCTTTTCAGAGAGCGTGAAGGCGGGCAAGCGTATTTATTATTTTGATGTGAAGCAGAGTAGGAATGGCGAAAAGTACATTTCCATCACCGAAAGTAAGAAAATTTATGACGATGGTTCTGATTTCCAGCAAGTACATTTTGAGAAGCATAAGATATTTCTCTACAAGGAAGATTACGAAAAATTCATGAATGCGCTCAACAAAGTGCTGAAAATTGCATCTGAAGGCGAAGACGGCAATGTTTATTTTCCACATCGAGAGAATGAGCACTCGGAAGAAAACGAAAAAGACGAACAAATCGATATTGAATTCTAAATTCGTACTCCCCAAGCTATTTTCTAACAGATAATTGGTTGAAATCTTTTTGTTTTATGATTATCTAAAGCAAAAAGAGATGGTATTTTTGTCTATTTAAGAAATTTATCGTAAATTTGCAACGCTTTTTTCGACTCCCCCCTTGTGGGAGACCATGTGTGATGGAGAATTAAGCATAAACTTAATTTATAGTAACACAAAAAACAATTAAAAATGAAAGAAATCACAATCAATGCACAAGTTCGCAAGGATCTTGGCAAAAAGGCAAGTCGCGACCTTCGCCGTACAGGTAACGTCCCTGCAGTAGTTTACGGTGTAGAAAAAGACGCAAACGGTGCTCCTATAGCACAGCCATTGACTATTTCTCAGAAGGAGCTTGCAAAGCTCATTTACACTCCTAATGTTTACATCGTGAACCTCAACATCGAAGGCAAGGAAGTGAAGGCTATCCTCAAGGAGCTTCAGAACGATTACGTGAAGGACACTCCTATCCACGTTGACTTCTATCAGATTACTGATGCTCCAATCGTAATGGAGATTCCTGTTAAGCTCAACGGTCTTGCTGAAGGTGTACGTGCCGGTGGTAAGCTCTCTCTCAATATCCGCAAGTTGAAAGTGAAGGCTCCTTACACCAAGTTCCCAGACGTACTCGAAATCGATGTTACGAACCTCGGTCTTGGCAAGTCGATGAAGGTTGAGGCTCTCAACTTCGAAGGTCTTGAAATCATCACTTCTAAGGAAGCTGTCGTTTGCGCAGTACGTATGACTCGTGCAGCTCGTGCAGCAGCCGACGCAGCAGAAGCTGAAGGATAAGAGAGTCAATCAGTAACTTCAAATATTAACCGAACTATGGGAACTTCTTCTTATAGTTCGGTTTTTTATTAAACACATGAATATCTGGAAAAAGTTTGTTTCTTTTTTCATAAGGAACAACAATCAAAATAATACTGAAACCGAAATGAAATACCTCATTGCTGGACTGGGTAATATCGGAGACGAATACGAAGGAACAAGACACAACATTGGCTTTAGAGTCGCTGATGCGTTAGCTAATTCTTGCAACATCAATTTTGAAGACAAACGATATGGATTTGTTGGTATGGGAAGGGTGAAAAATGCCGAGTTAGTCATATTGAAGCCTTCAACTTATATGAATCTGAGTGGAAATGCAGTTAGATACTGGATGCAAAAGGAAAATATCCCTGTAGAAAGATTATTAGTGGTATGTGATGATATATCTCTTCCTTTTGGAAAACTGAGAATGCGTCCTGGTGGAAGCGATGGAGGACACAACGGTTTGAAGAACATAGCATCTGTTATTGGTACCCAACAATTTGCTCGATTAAAATTTGGAGTAGGAAATGATTTTCCCAAAGGTACACAAGTTGATTACGTGTTAGGAAAATTTTCCGAAGTAGATTTAAAAACGATGGACGAAAGAGTTGATGTGTTTGTGCAAGCCATTAAATCTTTCTGCCTCGCAGGGATTCAAATTACAATGAATCAGTTTAACAAGAAGTAGTTTTTAAGCATAAAAAAATTGCTTATCATCACGACAAGCAATCTTTACTAACCTTAAAATAAATCTAATACCATGAAAAACACATGCAAATGTACGACTTATTTTTTATATACAATGCTTTTTAGCATCTTTTTGCTCGCTAATTAATAATAATTAACAATCATGCAGTAAAACAAACCACTTTTATAGTAAAACAAAAGAAATGCCAACGAACTAATTCGTTGGCATTAAAATTTTCAAGAATTCAAATCTAATACGTGAAGCAGGACATTACCAAAGGTCACCCCAAGATTGTGATTCACCCTTTTCCTTCTTCACATCTATTTCACCAGTAGGGTTTCCTTCGATAATCGATACAGGTGGCTTATTACCATCGATAGCCCATGATGTTTCTTTCAATAAGGTGTGGAAATCGTAGAGTTCTACTTCCATACCAGGTATGATGTATGTTTTCTTTTCCATATTATATGCTTCAATTATATAGATTAATTACTTAACAACATACTTCTTGCCGTTCATAATATAAATACCATGAGGAAGATCATTAGTAGATTCACCCATCTTACGAACTAATTGTCCGTTAAGATTATAGATGGCACCTGAATAAGTTTTACCTGCTGCGACGTTGATGATTGCACTTGCTTCTGCATCTTCTTCACCATCAACAAGAACGCGATAAGAAGACAAAGAACTTGAAGCGTCATCATCATTATCATAAATCCATCCGCGATAACCTTTGATAGACTTTGGCTCAGTAAGATGCCACATGTCACCATCACTGAAAACGTATGCACCAACAGGAGCTTCAGATTTTACGTATGTACCACTTGAAGAGATGGTATTGTGAGTATCAGAACCCTCACCACCTTTACCTGTATATTTGGTACCAATTTCCTTGAATCGACGAGGATTAAACTTATGTTTACCCAAAGAATAGTATTCACCAGTATATGACGAAGTAGCACCTGTGCCATCTGTTACTGTAACAGTACCATTAGTTGGAGCTTTTACACCTTTTATAATATAGAAAACACCTGCGCCAATTGCAGTACCACCTTCCGACAAATCCTTTGTTTCAAAGTCGATAATCATTGGATTATCAGACATTGAACCAACACCAACAGGTTCTGCAATAACAACTTCATCACCGAAAGCATCCTTCACTTGCTGAGTAGTCAAATCCATAGGAAATACAAATGTATTCCACTTTGAACCCGACTGGAAAGTTCTGTGCAAAAGAACTTCTGTGTTCACATAATCAGTTCCAACAGAGCCTGGCATACCTTGTACATCGCTATACAAATAGTCGAGTGTACCTTTTCCACTTGCTGATACATAATCCTCATCAAAGAGAACTGCCTGAGCATTTGCCTGTTGAACTGAAACTAACCCCATCACTGTAGCAGTAACGAGACTAAGAAGTCTAAGTTTTTTCATAAGCATTTATTTTTTTATTATCAATTATTCAATTTCACCTGCCTAACATGTCAAAATTGTAATCAATATATTTTAAATTATGACTTCAAATATACGGAATACAATAATGTCATGTTTACTCGTTCTAATAAATCAAAACTCACGCAAATTTAGTCAATAATTTTTATTCAGCAATTACATCAATGAGAGAAATACTGTATATTTAACAAAAATTAAGCATTTCACCATATCATTGTGCAAATAAATTGAATAATTATAAAAAACTCAGATATAATTGATTCAAAAAAGCGTGAATTCATCGGTATAATTATGGCTCTTCAGATAAGGAATCCGTAGGATAAATATCCTCTCGGGTTGCAATCAGGTTATGGTAAATGAATACCTTGTTAGATGTCAAACTATCCTTCACTGCATTCAAACCCTTTTCTTTCAATTTTGCAACTTTGGCTTCAACATTTGGCAAAGCAATTTGAAGCATGGTATAATCTTCTGATGACACATCAAAAACGCGGAAACTGTAATTCAACCCAGCATCAAACACGTATGGTGTAAACGTTGGGTCTTGGCAAAACGAATAGATAAAAGCATCTTTGATGAGATAATCAATTTCTGCATCTGTCATAGTGCTAATACTATACATGTCACCATTTAGAGCTAACTCATACTCTAAAACCTCATCACGAAGAGATTCTCCGACGACCAAACAACCATCATCAATTTCGTAAGGAAGAAGGTTCGATTCATGTTCGATGAGAAGAGCAATCTGTTTTTTCAGAATTTTTGATTTCATACGAGCTTGATGAGCCAGATTCACCACCTGATTCAACGTGGCTTCATAACGTATAATAGAATCACTGCCGGTACCTTGTATGTCACAGATGAAATGCTCTATGTTTCGTTCTTCCATGTCGGATATGAAATGAGTCTGCAATTCGATATTAGGGATTTGCAAACGTATCAACTGACGGAAACATTCTTTGTCGTCTTCAGCTACAACATTGGTATTTCCATGAAACTCCACAAAAACATGCAAGTAATTTGAATCAGCTTTTTCTACTGGTGCGACAGGTATTTTTACATTTTTGATATAGCCACAAATACCTATTGGCAAAGGACATGTTAGATTGAACGAATCCACTTTCGCTCTAAATTCTTCATCAAAATGATATTTGTATTTATCAAAAGCACCATTTTGATATGAATAAAAAGCGACTCCCACTGCAAAGATAAACAACACAGCGAAAACACACCTTATTATATTATTACGAGTGAACTTCATCCAAATCAATTTTACACATTATATATAGTTAGAACCAGTTGCAAAGGTAATTGTTTTCTAATAATTATGCAAATTATAATCAAAAAGGAGCAAGTTTTCACTTCAAACTTGCTCCTAAACCGATAACTTAAAAAGTTGTTTGTTCCGTTCGATTGATGATTTCGTTCTGTAAATCTTCGCCCAGGTCATTGAAATAATCTGAATAGCCTGCCACACGAACAATCAAGTCGCGATAATTTTCTGGATGCTTTTGCGCATCTCGAAGGGTATCAGCATTCACCACATTGAACTGGATATGATGACCATCCATTCTGAAGTATGCACGAATCAAGTGTACCAAGTTCATGCATCCTTCTTCCGTTGAAAGCAAAGATGGAGTGAATTTTTGGTTCAGCAAGGTGCCTCCAGTCTTAATATGATCTATCTTGGCAGCAGAACGAATCACAGCAGTTGGACCATTCGTGTCAACTCCTTGCACAGGAGAAATACCTTCAGAAAGCACCTTCCAAGCATTTCTGCCATCAGGTGTAGCACCCGTAACACTACCAAAATACACATGGCACGTGGTTGGAAGCATATTCACACGGTAATCACCGCCTCGCGGAGACTTGTGACCAGAAAGCGCATCATAGTACATATCAAACACAGCCACTTCCTGTTCATCTGCATAATCATCGTCATTGCCATATTTTGGAGTATGATATACAAGCTGATATTGCAATTCTTCATATCCCTTGAAATCAGCCTCCATAGCTTTCTGGAGAGTGGACATCGCTACATCTTTCTTGTCATAAACATGATAGCGAAGCGACGTGAGCATATCCGTTATGCTACCAAGACCAACTCCTTGCACATAACTGGAATTGTATCGTGCACCACCACACATATAGTCCTTTCCTTTGGCAATGCAATCGTCAATCAGAATAGACAAGAATGGTACAGGCATATTCTTCATGAAGATACGTTCTATGATATTATTTCCAGTCAGCTTGATACGCATGAAGTGGTTCACCTGTGCACGGAAAGCATTGAAAAGTTCTTCGTATGTCTTGTAATCCGTAGCCATACCAGTGCGAATACCAATTTGCTTTCCTGTACGCTTGTCGAAACCATCATTGAGTGTCAATTCAAGAATCTTTGGCAGATTAAAATAACCCGTCAAGATATAAGCTTCTGTTCCAAAAGCACCTGTTTCAACACAACCAGAGCATCCACCGTTCCGAGCATCCTTCACATCCTTACCAGCTCGAAGCATCTCTTGCACGAGTGCATCTGTATTGAAAACAGAAGGTTGACCAAAACCCGTCTTGATAATTTCCACAGCTTGACGAATGAAACGGTCTGAATTCTTTTTACTTACTTGTATCATAGAACTTGGCTGCAACAAACGCATTTCTTTGATAACATCAAGCAAAATATACGACATTTCATTTACGCCATCACTTCCATCTTCCTTCACACCTCCAACATTGATGAGGCAGAAATCCGTGTAAGTACCACTTTCGGCAGCAGTGACACCAACCTTTGGAGGCGATGGGTGATTGTTGAATTTCACCCAGAACGACTGAAGTACCTCATACACTTCCTCCTTAGTGGTAGTTCCTTCATCCATTTCCTTTTTATAAAGAGGATAAAGACTCTGGTCAAGACGTCCAGGATTGAACGAATCCCAAGGGTTCAACTCCGTTACGACTCCTAAGTGGATGAACCAATAATGCTGGAGAGCTTCATGCACAGTTTCTGGAGCATGAGCAGGAACTTTGCGACAAATACGAGCCATTTCCAACAACTCATTTTTGCGCTTCTCGTCCTTCTCATTTGCTGCCAATTCCTCTAATTTATCAGCATGGCGATTAGCATACATAATCATGGCATCACAAACGATGTCCATAGCACGAAGTTCGTCAATCTTATCAATACCTTCAGGGTCATTCACCAAATCCACAGACTTCATGCTTTCAGCGATTTGCTTTTTCAAGTCAAGCAATCCTGTGTGGAACATCTTGATACCCAGCGCCGTATGTCCAGGGGCACGTTGTTCTTGGAACTCTGTAAATATACCCGCTGCGTATGAGTCTTTCCACTCCTGAGGCAGAGCCTTGAAAATACGCTCACGATTACTCTTACCCTTCCAGAAAGGAATGATAATATCCCGATATGCAGCACGTGTCTCCTCGTCGCTCTTGAAGGAAACCTTCTCTCTGTCGTTAAGAATCTTGAGGTCCTCTTCTGTATGAATACATATTTCAGGATATGTAGGCGTAGCTTTTGGTGCTGGACCACGCTCTCCTACAATCAACTCGCCTTCATTGATACAGATGTACTTGTGCTCAAGAATGTACTTAAAAGATAAAGCACGCTGCACAGGGACTGGCTCAGCATCAGCTATTCCCGATTGATAGAATTCGGTGATGAGAAGTGCGCGTTCTGCACTAATGCGATTCACAGCATTGAGACTTTGCTCACGCAGTTTCTTGATTCTTTCTGTCATTTGCATATTGAGAAGATTTTTAGTGATAGTCTTTAATTTATATCGTAAAGCCAGATTCTTTGAAAAGGACTTTTAACGGTTCCAAATCCGGCTCCTTCAAGCTCTGGGTCTGTCCCATGCCATACGTCATGCCCAAACGCTTATACTTGTCATAACCATTGCGATGGAAAGGCAGAAGATTCACTTCGCGGATTTGAGGAATATCTTTCAGCAAAGCGATAATCTGCCGCATGCTTCCTTCATCATCATTGAATCGAGGTATCACAGGAATACGAGCAATGATATGCACACCCTGATTAGCAATTCTTTTCAAATTGTCAATTGTTCTATCAAAGCCCATGCCGATAAATTCCTCAAACTTACTTTTATCGGCAGTCTTTACATCATAAAGAAACAAATCAGTATTCCTGCAAATATCCTCAAGATGATGGATTGGAGCAACGCCAGCCGTATCGATGCATGTATGCATATTCCTTGCTTTGCATTGTTTCAGCACCTCCAGCAAGAAATCCTCTTGCATCAAAGGCTCTCCTCCCGAAAATGTGACACCCCCACCCGACTCTTCAAAAAACACATAGTCCTTAGCTATTTCTTTCATGAGTTGCTCAACGCTCAATTCGTAGCCGACCACATGGCTTTCTTTAAAAACTCGGTCTCCTAACTTTTGTTTCACAGTCATTCTCACTTCTTCAAACAACTGACTTTCTGGATTATGACACCAACGACAGTGCAAACTGCATCCTTTGAAGAACACAGTGGTACGGATTCCTGGTCCGTCGTGAATGGCATATCGTTTTATATCGAATATCTTACCGAGCATTTATCTGAAGAATTGATGGTTAGAATGGTGCATCATTTTCAGGCATCATGTCGATGCTAATAGAACCTAATTGGTCGTCAATCGGTGCAGAATTATTTCCTGCCTTGTTATGAGACGATTGAATCACTCCATTTTCGTCCAAATTTGGAAGAGGAGGAGCATCATCAATATTGGAGAAGCGAGCAAAGTCGCTATCGAAACGCATACGTACATCTTTCACTTCACCATTACGATGCTTTGCAATGATAAATTCAGCCAAGCCGCGCGTATCATTGCCATGAGCGTCCTTATATATTTTATAATACTCTGGACGATGGATAAAACACACCATATCGGCATCCTGCTCAATGGCACCCGATTCACGAAGGTCAGAAAGCTGAGGACGCTTACTTTCATAGTTTGCTGCATCAGGATTCGAAGCATTAGGAGCCGCAGTTCTACTTTCCACACTACGATTCAACTGCGAAAGCGCAATAATTGGAATGTTCAGCTCCTTGGCAAGTCCTTTCAACGAACGCGAAATTGTGCTCACCTCTTCCTGGCGCGAATTGTAAGACATGCCCGAAGCATTCATCAACTGAAGATAGTCGATGATGATGAGTTTCACCCCATGTTCTCTTACCAATCGACGAGCCTTCGTTCGGAGTTCAAACACAGAGAGAGAAGGTGTATCGTCAATATAAAGCGGAGCACCACGCAACTGGTTGATATTCAAGTCCAACTGACTCCATTCGTGCTTTGCCAACTGTCCACTTCGGATTTTACTACCCTCAATGCCACACACATTGACAATCAAACGGTTCACCAACTGCACATTCGACATTTCGAGTGAAAACATAGCCACAGGGTTTTTCATCGTGACAGCTATGTTGCGAGCCATAGAAAGCACAAAAGCTGTCTTACCCATAGCAGGACGAGCAGCTATAATGATTAAGTCTGAATTTTGCCATCCACTTGTCACAGAATCCAACTTGTCGAATCCACTGGCAAGACCAGACAAACCGTCTGTACGTTCAGCAGCCTTCAGCAACAGTTTGTAGGCATCGTCTATCACTGGGTCAATCTGAGTGAAATCCTTCTTCAGATTTGTTTTCGACAATTCAAAAAGCTGACCCTCAGCCTTTTGCATCAATTCTGCCACATCCTGTGCCTCGTCGAAAGCAGCCCTTTGGATATTACTTGTGTAAGTAATGAGTTCTCGGGCAAGAGCCTTCTGAGCAATGATGTGTGCATGGTATTCAATGTGTGCAGAAGATGTCATGCGTTGCGACAACTCCGCAATATAAGTCATTCCGCCAGCAGCTTCCAACTCACCCGTAGCACGCAGCTGCTGAGTGACAGTCAGCATATCCACAGGTTTGTTTTCACCTGCTAATGTTTGGATTGCCTGAAATATCGTTTTATGCTTTGAGTCATAAAACGAATTAGGTTTCAAGATGTCGGAAACAAGACCGAAAGCATCCTGTTCAATCAGACAAGCACCAATCACAGCGGCTTCCAAATCCGTTGCTTGGGGTTGTAATCTTCCTGCTTCGTTCACCTGTGGAGCAGAATCAACTGTATTATTTTTCTTTCTTGGTGGCATTCAGTTTGTTACGAAAGTCTTTGGTAACAATTAACGTGAAAAATATTCGCGCCCTTTCCGACGCGAATACTCTATCTGTTCTAAAAAGATGTGAGGAGTTTATAAAAGTGAAGCGTTGTATCTCGTCAAGCTTCGCCCTTCGCTCTTCACGATTACTTCATGATGTTCTTGATGTTGGCAGTTGCTTGGTCGTATGCCTTTTCCCAATCCGTATCAAGAGAGAATGGAGTGAATGTTTTTGTATCATTCACATAGCAATAAATGCGTTCCTTGTCGTTGTCATTGAAAAGCGGATTGTTGAGCGAAGCATCACGATAGCAAGCAATCACTTCCTTACGTTTTTCTGTCGAAATAGCACGAGCCTTCGTTACATAATAGATAAAGTCATCCACGAACGACTTCAGGTTAACCGCCTGGCTATCATAGAAATATGTATCCTTCGTAAGGGCACGTTTCTGAACCTGCGCATTCAAATAGTTCAAGACGGTCACCTCAAACTGATTGATATCAATCTGTTCTTGCGAAGAATTAGGATTGTTCACAACTTTCACCGCACTGTTATACACAGTTTTGTAAAGATTCTGAGCATTGACTTGCAGCATGGAGCAAGTAGCTAATAATGCAGTAAAAAGGACTTTTTTCATCATCATGGTTATCAATTATGTTAAATAAATAGGGTTCTTTTGTATTTGTATTGAATCTAAGTAGTTTTGCGTTGAAAAACATTCTTATCTGAAAACTCGACAAAGATAAAGATTTAAATTAAAATTTAAAAATACTTTTCATGTTTTTTTTGCAATAGACAAAGAATGATTCTCATTGTTAACTAAAGTTTAGGATTCCGCTTTATTTTTAGGCATTTCTGTTGCATTTTCTTTGACGGGAATTAAGTGTTATGCGACTGGGGATTGACAATTACGCGATTGGGGAACGACACTTATGCGATTGGGGATTTACTTGAGTTGCGTCCCAATGGATTTTCGCTCAGTCCCCAAAGAAGAAATTCAAATGAAAATCTGCTAAAAGAAAAGAGGGTAAAATGCAGAAAAATATAACATCAGTACGAGTTTTGAATGATTGCATCGCGGCAATCTTCCATCAACCATTTAGGCGTGGAAGTAGCACCACAGATACCTACGGAATCCACTCCCTCGAACCACGAAGGGTCTATTTCCTGTGGACTTTCCACCATGTGAGTACGTGGGTTCACCTTACAACATTCGTTGAAAAGAACCTTTCCATTACTGCTTTTCTTTCCGCAAACAAAAAGAATCACATCGTGTTTCTTGGCAAAAGCCTGTATGTTAGGCATTCGGTTTGCCACTTGGCGACAAATCGTGTCGTAATACTTGAAAAATCCGTCTTCCACTTCCCCACCCTGCTCTTCAGCAAAACGCATCTCGATGTATTTCACAATTTCACGAAAACCAACTAACGACTTGGTTGTCTGGGAGTAAAGACTAATTGGACGGGTGAAATCCAGTTCCTTTGCATCTTCCAGGTTCTCTATCACAATGGCAGTGCCATTAGTTTGTCCTACCAAGCCCACCACCTCGGCATGTCCGTTTTTTCCGTAAATCACAATCTGACGAAGATGGTTCTCATCAGCATCATATTCTGCCTTGATTCGCTTTTGCAAATTAAGCACTACGGGACATGTGGCATCAATCAGTTCTATGTTGTTTGCTTGTGCCAAATGATAAGTGCGAGGAGGTTCACCATGAGCACGCAGCAGCACTTTCGTATCGTGAAGATGCACTAAATCAGCATGTTCCACAGTGACAAGACCTAATTTTTTCAATCGCTCACACTCGCGACCATTATGCACAATATCTCCCAAGCAGTAGAGCGAACTGCTAACTGCCAGTTCCTCTTCCGCTTTGCGAATTGCCGTGGTAACTCCAAAGCAAAATCCGGAGCCATTATCAATCTCTACTATCATGCGTGGGGAAAAAGAAAAAAAGTTAAAAGCTAAAATTGCCATTCATAGCTCTTTTAACTTTTAACTTTCTAAATAAATATTATGCGTTCACTACAGCGTTGAATTTCTCCAAGAGCCAAGCATTCTGCTCTTCGCGTGTGCAATTGCTATTGTCAAGCACAACAGCATCTTCAGCCTGGCGAAGTGGAGATACCTCACGGGTGGAATCAATCTGGTCGCGCTCAATGACATTCTTCAGAATCTCATCGTAGTCCACGTCTTTTTCACCTTTTGCAACCAGTTCATCATAGCGACGCTGAGCACGAATCTCAGCTGATGCTGTAATGAAAACCTTCAATTCTGCATCAGGGAAAACCACTGTACCAATGTCCCTTCCATCCATCACGATGCCCTTCTCCTTGCCCATCGCTTGCTGCTGAGCCACAAGGAATTTACGTACAAACGGGAGTGCTGCAATAGGACTAACATTATTGGAAACTTCCATGCCACGAATTTCATCTTCCACCACTTCTCCATTCAGGCAAGCGAGAGGAAGATTGGTTTCTGGGTCAAGCTGGAAGCTTACTTTCACACGGCAACACTCAATGTGCTGCTGAAGTGCAAAATCGTAGATTTTTCCATTTTCTATAAGATGATTGCGAAGTGCATAAAGTGTCACAACACGATACATGGCACCTGTATCAACATATATATAACCAACAGTTCGTGCAAGGGCTTTTGCCATGGTACTCTTTCCGCAAGAAGAGTGTCCATCGATGGCAACAACTATCTTTTTCATTTCAAAATCAATGATTTATAGGATTTTATTAATTTGTTTGATTAAACAAGTCCTCTGCCGTGGCAGTTCTTGAATTTCTTACCAGAACCGCAAGGACACGGATCATTTCTTCCCACTCGTGGCTGATTATTAACGATAGGACGACGCTCCACTGGTCCACGACTTGTCTGAGCATGAGCTGCTTGTTGCATAGCCTTCTGCGTTTCAGATGGCTCATCCAGATTCTGCTTCGACTCCGTATATTGTGGACGCTGAGCAGGTTGCTGTGGAGGCGCTTGCCGAACTGTCGATTGTCCAGGTGCTTGCTGAGGAGCATTCTGAGGAGGTTGCTGAACTGGAAGCGATGTGCGCATCAGCACAGAAATCGTGCCATCATTGATTTCGTTCACCATATTGTCGAACAATGTCACCGACTCCAGTTTGAAAATCAACAGAGGGTCTTTCTGCTCGTAGCTGGCATTCTGAACGGAGTGCTGCAATTCATCGAGCGCACGAAGGTTCTCCTTCCAAGCATCATCAATCGTGTGGAGCAAAATAGCCTTTTCGAACTGCAGCATCACATTGTTTGCCTGAGTTTCGTATGCTTCCTTCAGAGGAACGGAAATCTGATACATCCTGCGTCCGTCTGTGAGTGGAACAAGGATGTTTTCATACATGTTTCCCTTTGTTTCATACACATCCTTAATCACAGGATATGCCGTGTTTGCAAAACGCTCACAACGCTTCTTGAAACTTGCCAAAACGAGTTCGAATGCTTCATTTTCAAGTGCTTCGCGTCCCTTTTCCTCATGCTGTTCCGCTGTGAAAGGATATTCCATAGCGAAAATGCGGAGGAACTGCTCCTTGCAACCTTCGAAGTCGTTGTTCTCTATGATATTGACCGTGCGGTCCCAAATCATGTTGGTAATATCCATTCCGATACGCTGTCCCATCAAGGCATGGCGACGACGCTCGTAAATCACCTTGCGTTGCTTGTTCATCACATCGTCGTACTCCAGCAAACGCTTACGAATACCGAAGTTGTTCTCCTCCACCTTCTTCTGGGCACGCTCAATCGACTTGTTAATCATTGGGTGCTCAATCATCTCGCCTTCCTCGAATCCGAGCTTATCCATGATGGAAGAAATGCGGTCCGAAGCAAAGAGTCGCATCAGCTTATCCTCAAGCGACACATAGAACACAGAAGAACCTGGGTCTCCCTGACGACCTGCACGTCCACGCAACTGACGGTCCACGCGACGGCTTTCATGACGCTCCGTACCGATAATGGCAAGACCACCTGCTGCTTTCACTTCATCCGAAAGCTTGATATCGGTACCACGACCTGCCATGTTGGTAGCAATGGTAACGATAGAGCGCTGACCAGCCTGTGCCACGATGTCTGCTTCCTTCTGATGCAATTTGGCATTGAGGACATTGTGCTCAATCTTGCGCATCTGCAACATCTTGGAAAGCATTTCAGAGATTTCCACCGAAGTAGTACCTACGAGCACTGGACGTCCCGCAGCTATCATGCGCTCAATCTCCTCAATAACAGCCTTATACTTCTCACGATTCGTCTTATACACACGGTCGTTCATATCATTTCGTGCAACAGGACGATTCGTAGGAATCTCAACCACATCGAGCTTGTAGATGTCCCAAAACTCACCTGCTTCCGTAATGGCTGTACCCGTCATACCCGAGAGCTTGTGGTACATACGGAAATAATTCTGCAAGGTAATCGTGGCGAAAGTCTGCGTAGCAGCCTCTACCTTCACGCGTTCCTTTGCTTCCACAGCCTGATGCAGTCCATCGCTCCATCTACGGCCTTCCATGATACGACCCGTCTGCTCATCCACAATCTTCACCTCGCCATCCATCACCACATAGTCATCATCCTTGACGAACATCGTGTAAGCTTTGAGCAACTGCTGCATGGTGTGTACACGTTCCGACTTCACCGCATAGTCTGCCATCAGTTCGTCCTTCTTGGCAAGACGCTCCTCCTCGTCGCTAATCGTATTGTCGAGTTCCGCCAACTGCCCTGTAATATCTGGCAGCACGAAGAATTGGTCATCCTTCACGATGTCAGCAATGAGTTGGTTACCCTTATCTGTCATTTCCACCGACTTCAGCTTCTCATCCACAACGAAGTACAATGGCTCCGTAGCCTCAGGCATCCTGCGGTTATTGTTTTCCATGTAGATTTCCTCCGTCTTGAGGAGACCCGTCTTGATGCCATCTTCTGAAAGGAACTTGATGAGTGCCTTGTTCTTTGGCATCGACTTATAGGCACGGAACAACGACAGGAAACCAGCTTCCACTTCCTTCTGGTCCTCGCTGTAGATTTGCTTGCGAGCCGTTGCCAAGTATTCAGTTGCCAGCTTGCGCTGAGCCTCCACCAGCTTCTCAACAATAGGACAATACTCATCGTACATCTGAATCTCTCCCTTAGGGATAGGGCCAGAGATGATGAGAGGAGTTCGAGCATCATCAATCAGCACGGAATCGACCTCATCGACGATGGCAAAGTTGTGGGAACGCTGCACGAGTTCCTCTGGGCGCATTGCCATGTTGTCGCGCAAGTAGTCGAAACCGAATTCATTGTTCGTACCGAAAGTAATATCAGCCTGATATGCCTTTCTTCGTGCGTCCGAGTTAGGCTGATGCTTATCGATGCAATCCACACTCAAGCCGTGGAACATGTAGAGCGGACCCATCCACTCCGAGTCACGTTTTGCCAAATAGTCATTGACCGTGACAACATGCACACCATTGCGCGTGAGGGCATTGAGGAACACAGGAAGGGTTGCCACGAGCGTCTTACCTTCACCCGTTGCCATTTCCGCAATCTTACCCTGATGCAGAACCACACCACCGAAGAGCTGAACATCATAG
>OCVV011264403.1_pt1 | contig 22265 bp, 23 predicted proteins | sample 1539721 | NCBI WGS metagenome assembly OCVV01 (sample SAMN02144230, study PRJEB22623) | gut metagenome | biome: sheep rumen | host: Ovis aries | place: New Zealand
GGCATCAAGGGATTCAAAAATCGTCTTGGCGCAGACCTTATGATTGTTCCAAAAGGTTATGAAGGTCAGATGGAAAATATTCTTCTGAATGGAGAACCAAATTATTTTTACATGGATAAAAGTGCCGAAGAAATTGTCCGCACTGTCCAAGGAGTAAAAGAAGCAAGCGGTCAGTTTTATCTGACAAGCCTGAGTGAAAGCTGCTGTGATTTCCCAATTCAGATAATCGGCTTTGAGCCAGATACAGACTTTTTAATTCAAAACTGGGCCAGAACAAAAGTCCGGCCTCAGAAAGGAAGCGAATATATTTTCGCAGGAAGCAATATCTCAACTCCAAATAAAGAAGTAAGGTTTTTCGGTCAGCAGCACAAAATAACCTCCCGCCTTTCTAAAAGCAGCACGGGTATGGATAACGCAATCTACACCGACCTCAATACCCTGCAGAATATTTTTGAGGATGCAAAAAGCAAGGGCTTTGGTTTTATTTCTGATGGAGACACAAACACAAAAATCTCTTCTATTTTTGTAAAGTTACAGCCAGATGCAAAACCAGACAGTACTGCCCTTCGCATAAAAACAGCTCTGCCAGACGTTCAGGTAATTACAGGTTCATCTTTCATTTCAAATCTTGCAGAACGAATTTCAGCCTTTGTGATTTTTCCTCAGGCATTAAGTTTATTTATTCTTTTAGTTACAATTTTTACACTGGGAATTGTTTTCTCCCTAATTGCAAATGAACGCTTCAAGGAATATTCCATTTTGAGAGTTCTTGGAGCCGACAGTGGCACTCTTAAAAAGCTTCTTTTATTTGAAGCAGGCAGCATAGGATTTTTTGGAGCAATAATCGGAATCTTTATTTCGGCCCTTATAGTCCTACCATTCAACCTTTTGATTTCAGAAAAAATCGGATTACCATTTTCACTGTCAAATCCGCTTGTAATTACAGGCTTTGCCTTAGTCAGCTTTGCAATAATAGTTTTAGCAGCATTAATTTCTGCCCTTTACAGCGCAATTAAAATTTCGAAAAAGGAAGTAATTTTCAAATGATAGATATAAAGCATCTTACAAAAAGTTTTCAAACCCCAAGAGGAAGAATCACAGTCCTGAATGATTTTTCCCTCACAGCTCTAAACGGCACTTTTCTTGGAATTGCTGGAAAATCTGGAACTGGTAAAAGCACTCTCCTTTCTTTAATTGCAGGTCTGCAAAAACCAGACAGCGGTTCCATTAAAATTGATACAAATGAATACGAAAACTCCCCTACAGAAATCACTTCCCTTTCAGAAAAAGAACTGTCTGCCTTCAGAAATAAAAACATAGGTTTTGTTTCCCAAGAGCAGAGTTTTCTGGAAAACCTCACAGTTCTTGATAATGTTAGACTTCCGGCATATCTTTCAAAATCCGAAAAAAAGGAACTTGTCATGCTGAACTTGTTTCAGCATCTCTCAAATAAGCTTTCGAATCAATTTCGGAATGACTCTAAGCCAGAAGTAATCACAGAGCGTGCCCGCAGCCTGCTTGAAGATTTTGGAATCGCCCATCTTGCAGATCAATACCCGCAAAATCTTTCCGGCGGCGAAAATCACAGAGTTCTCATAGCCCGGGCCCTCATCAATAATCCACAGATTATTCTTGCTGATGAACCGACTGATTCCGTAGACTCCGAACGCACAGAAGAAATAATCCACATCTTCCGCAGTCTGGCAAATCAAGGAAAAATCGTAATCCTCGTGAGCCACGATAAGGAAGCACTCAAACTTTGTGATAAGATAATAACTATATAAATTCAAAACTTAAAAAGTTCTGCCAAGTTTTTTTAAAAGCTCTTTATCACTTTTTATTGAAGTTCCGGTGGTAGTAAGCATATTCCCGGTGATTGTAGCATTTGCGCCGGCATTAAAAGCTCTTTCTCCACCATTCGAAAGATGACAACGTCCAGCTGCCAGTCTGATCATGGCAGTTGGATTAAAATAACGGAAAACTGCCACAGTACGTAACACTTCATCTTCTTCTAAGGCAGGAAGGTTTTCCAGAGGACTTCCTTTAATTGGACTAAGAACATTTATTGGGATTGAATCAACAGCTATTTCACTCAAAGAAAGAGCCATATCAATTCTGTCTTCAAAAGTTTCTCCCATACCAATAATTCCGCCAGAGCAGGCACGCAGTCCCACTTCCTTAACAAGCTTAAGAGTATTCAGTTTCATCTCGTAAGTGTGAGTTGTACAGATGTTTGGAAAATTTCTGCGGGAAGTTTCTATATTATGATGATAATTTCTTACCCCTGCGGCTTTCAACTGCAAAAGCTGTTCCTTTGTTAAGAAGCCCATTGAAGCACACAAGTCAATATTTACACTTTCATGCATTTTTTTGTAAGCAGATAAAGCCTTCTGGAATTCTTCTCCACTTAGAGCCTTTCCAGCTGTTACAATAGCAAAACGATGTATACCTTCTTCCTGATTTTCTTTTGCCGCCTGAATTATTTTTTCTTCATCGAGAAAATCATAAACTTCGCAGTTTGTATGATTAAAGGCGCTCTGGGCACAGAATTTGCAGTTTTCGCTGCATCTGCCGCTTCGTCCATTTATGATTGAACATAAATCTACACGGTCTCCACAAAGCTCTTTTCTTATATAATCAGCACCCTGACAAAGCTGAACAAGATCGCAGTCCTTAAAAAATAAAAAATCTTCGCCGCGCTGCAAACGACGGCATTTTACAATTTCTTCTGCAAGTGTTTTTAAATCCATATACGCAGTATAATACAATTAATTATTATTGTAAACCTATTATTATTTCTGAGTTTACATTTATAATAAACTATAAAGCCTGCTGTAAATCTGAAATTAAATCATCTATATTTTCAATACCTACAGAAAGTCGCAGAGTTTCCGGCGTGATTCCGTTTTTAAGGCGAAGCTCTTCCGGAACATCTGCATGAGTCTGAGTCGTAGGATATGTAATCAGAGTTTCCACACCTCCAAGACTTTCGGCATATTTTATTAGACGAACTTTTTCCAGAACGCTCAGAGCTTTTTCTGTACTGGTCAGACGGAAGGTTACCATCGATCCAAAACCACGAGACTGTCTCTGCATGATTTTGTGCCCCGGATGTTCTTCAAGCCCCGGGTAAATTACTTTTGTTACAGACCTCTGTGTCTTTAGCCAGCGGGCAATTTTGTCTGCATTTGCCTGAGCTTTTTCCATTCGGATTCCAAGAGTTTTTATTCCGCGAAGAACCAGCCAGCTGTCAAACGGAGCTAAGCCTGAACCTGTTGTTTTGATAAGGAAGCGAAGCTTTTCATTAATTTCCGGATTTCTTGTAATTATAAAACCGGCCAGTGTATCATTGTGACCGGCAAGAAATTTTGTACCGCTGTGAACAACAATGTCTGCACCAAGTTCAAGAGGATTCTGAAAATATGGCGACATAAAGGTGTTATCTACAACTAACAAAAGGTTATGAGCATGCGCGATTTTTGCCATAGCTGCAATATCGGTTACGTTCATCATAGGATTAGTTGGAGTTTCAATGTAGATTGCTTTTGTTGAAGGAGTGAATAAACTTTCTACATCGTCGCTGGAGCAATTTGCGCGGGTAAACTGAATTCCATTTTTTGAAGAAACATTATCAAAAAGACGGATTGTACCACCGTACAAATCAGAATCAACAATCAGGTGGTCCCCCGGCTTAAAGAGTTCCATGAGCAGAGTAATTGCCGCCATTCCGGTAGAAAGTGCAAAGGCGTCTGTGCCACCTTCCAGCTGACAGACAATTTTTTCCAGCTGCTCACGCGTCGGGTTCTGAAGTCGCGAATAGTCAAAGCCGGTACTTTTGCCTACTCCCGGGTGAGCATAGGTTGCTGTCTGATAAATTGGAAAGCTGATTGAACCGTAGTGATTACAGTCTTCTCGACAGGCAGGCTGCCCGTCATTATTCTGACCTTCCTCTTCAAGATGTACACATTTTGTTTCTATTGATAATGCCATACTATTCTCCAAATTTTGTGTAGTAAGCGGCAAGTTTTTCCAGAGCCTCATTTATCGGAAGCTCTATATCAAAAACACTGATTGCTTTTCTCTGGAGCTGTCGTCCCATTCCCTGACCAATCTGAGCAGCAACTACCGAACGGCAGTCTAGCAGGAGCTCAACTGCAGGAGCAAGTGGACCGCCAGCTCCACCGCCACAACCGCCACCTGAACCACCGCAGCCTCCTCCACTTCCACAGCCAAAACCACCACCGCCACAGCCGCTGCCAAAGTCTGACTCAGACGGAGTGTCTGGCGATGTCGATTCATTTTCAACAACCGGCACCTCACGTTTTTCAGTTAATTCAAACTTACTTCCTTTCAATTCATAAATTAGAAAAGACTTAGCCTGACCAAAATGCAAATCTACATTGATACCGTCGGATGTAGCTATGGCAACTTTTACACTCATTCAAATCTCCAATTAAATCTTATAATCATCCTCAAGAGCTTCCATGAGACCATACTCAAGAAGAATCTCTTCAAGACGCTCCTGAGTCATTGGAGTTGGAATTGTAAAGTTTGTATTGTTGATTACAGCTTCTGCGAGGTTGCGGTATTCCTGAGCCTGAGCAGAATCCGGCTTATATTCAATTACAGTTTTGCGGTTGATTTCTGCACGCTGAACGATGTTGTCGCGGGGAACAAAATACAAAAGCTGAGTTCCAAGTTCCTTTGAGAAGGCACGAAGCAGGTCAAGCTCGCGGTCTACGTTACGGCTGTTGCAGATAATTCCTCCAAGACGAACTCCACCTGCCTTTGCATAGCGGCTGATACCCTTTGCAATATTGTTAGCCGCATATAACGCCATCATTTCTCCGGAAGCAACAATGTATATTTCCTTAGCTTTACCTTCACGGATTGGCATAGCAAAACCACCACAAACAACGTCACCAAGAACATCGTAAAAGACAAAATCCAGGTCGTCTGTGTAAGCGCCAAGATTTTCAAGCATGCTGATAGAAGTGATGATACCTCGTCCTGCACAACCAACTCCAGGCTCCGGTCCGCCTGATTCAACACAGCGTGTTCCACCAAAACCTGTTCTCATGATGCGGTCGAGTTCAACATTCTCACCCTCATCGCGGATTGTATCCAAAACTGTTTTCTGTGCAAGGCCGCCAAGGAGCAGACGAGTAGAATCTGCCTTAGGGTCGCAGCCAACAACCATGACCTTTTTTCCATGCTCTACAAGTCCTGCTGTAAGGTTCTGTGTGGTTGTGGACTTACCAATTCCACCCTTTCCGTAAATTGCAATCTGTCTGATTTCACCCATCGTGTGCTCCTATATAAACCAAAATAATATTTGGCTCCGGCAATCATCTGCCGTCATCTAATTTATACCTATCACTTTAGTAGGTAATAACACTATAGTTTTTATTACCTACCTTGTCAATAGGTTATTAAAAATTAATTAAACAAATTCTGAATCTGATTGAACTTCCATATATGGAGAATTGCATCGTCTATACTGCCGGGAAGTTCCATAGCCGTAATACCAGCCGCAGAAAGTGCTGCATTGGCGGCAGTTCCAAGACGAGATACGACAATGTAGCGGCAGTCTGTAAAGCGAAGCACACTTTTTTTCATTTTGGAAATTTCGTGTGCTCCATCCATACACACCGGCTCTACCTGACGTTCTTCCACCAGATCGTATCCCACTTCGTCATTAATTGAGTAAATATAAAATTTTTCAGCTTTGCCATAATGCTGATTTACAGTTTCGCCGTCAGTTGAAGCAATAGCAACTTTGTATTCTGAAGATTTTGAAGCTATATCAGCCATGAGAGAAATTTTCCTTGATTCCTGTTGTGCCGAAATTTGCATAGAGAGCTTTTGAGAACTCTGTACGCCCCGGAACACCAACAGCATCTGCACGACAATGATTACAATGCAGGAATAGCTCGATGTAAGGCATAGCAGCTGCACGTGCTGAATGAATATCCTGACAGGTTGGTGCCGGCTCGCTGGCAAGCTTTGCTGTAGGAATCAGCGGAATGATATTGTATTTTTTTGCTCCTGCTTCAGCTACAGTTTTTGCAATTTCTGCAATGTGACTGCCGTTTATGCGGGGAACAAGCACTGTATTTACCTTAATTGTAATTCCGGCTTCTGCAATTTTTTTGATTCCGGCAAGCTGATTTTCAATGAGGATTTTTGCCCCCTCTACCCCTTCTATCTTTTTACCGTGCCAGATAATATAGTCATTAAGCTGTGCTTCAATCTCAGGATCTACAGCATTTACGGTAACAGTAAGGCTGTCAATTCCAACTTTTATGATTTCCTCAGCACGCTCAGCAAGCAGAAGCCCGTTTGTACTCATACATTTTATGAGTTCAGGGAAGTTTCTGTCTATAAGGCTGAAAGTTTTAAGCGCATTATCACTGGCCAGTGTATCACCAGGCCCCGCAATTCCAGCAACTTTTATTTCCGGGCTGATTTCCAACGCCTTTTTGATAAGGGGAATCGTCTCGGCGGGCTTAAGAACTTTGGACGTTACGCCGGGGCGATTCTCCGTATCATTAAGGCTTCGCTCGCAAAAACGACATGCAATATTACAGCCCGGACAAACTGGAAGATGTATGCGACCAGTAGCCGCTTTTCCCTGTCCAAAGCATGGATGTGATTCTCTTAATTCAGTAAAACTCTTTGCCATTTTTGCCTCGCTTAGGTATTTAATATTACCTACCAATATAGTAGGTATATACCATACAGCAACTATACTGTGCATTACCTATAATGTCAATAGGTAATTAAAAAGAATAAAACTGTATGTCTTCAGATAAATAAAAAATATTTGTTATATTTCAGTTTGTTGCAGCTAACAACTTGACATAATAGTTGGAATTCATTAATTTTACATTGTACACAATCTTATTGCACAAAATTGTTAATAATTTACAAGGAGGATATATGAAATTTGCTGTTCGTTATTATACGAAAACAGGAAACACAAAGCGCCTTGCAGAGGCAATCGCACAGGAACTTGGAGTAGAAGCACTCCCAATCAACCAGCCGGTTACAGAACCGGTTGATGTACTGTTTCTGGGAAACTCTTACTATGCTTTCAATATTGATCCGGAAGTTCGCACATTTGTAGCAGGACTTTCAAAGGATAAGGTTGGAAAAATTGTAAACTTTGGTTCAGCTGCCCTTCTTAATTCAACTTACAAAAAAGTAAAGGCAGAAGCTGATAAAGCTGGAATTCCAATGGATGAAAAAGAATTCCACTGCAAAGGTGAGTTCAAAGGTCTTCATAAGGGGCGCCCAAATGAAGAAGATATCAAAGCTGCAGTTGAGTTTGTAAAGCAGTATAAATAAGGGGCCGTAAAGGACCTGACACAGGAGATAAATATGATTTACGATTACGAAGTAACAACAGTAAAAGGAAACACATTAAAGCTTTCTGAATACAAAGGAAAGGTAATTCTTGTAGTTAACACAGCAACAGGTTGTGGTTTCACTCCACAGTATGCACCAATTGAACAGTTATACAGAGACTATCATGATAAAGGACTTGAGATTCTCGACATTCCTTGTAATCAGTTTGGATCTCAGGCTCCAGGAAGCGATGAAGAAATCCATAACTTCTGTAAAGCTCACTATAACACAACCTTCCTTCAGATGAAAAAATCTGATGTTAATGGTCCAAACGAACTTCCACTCTACACTTATTTGAAATCTCAGAAGGGCTTCGAAGGTTTTGAACAGCATGAATTCAAGGAAACTCTTGAAAAGATGTTTGCCGCAGCAGATCCAGACTGGGCTAAAAAAACAGACATCAAATGGAACTTTACAAAGTTCATCATTGACCGCTCAGGAAATGTTGTAGCCCGCTTTGAACCAACTGCAGATATGGCTAAAGTTGAAGAATGCATTAAGTCTTTGCTTTAGTTATGGTAAACGACACTGTCTATTCTATAACGTAATATGGCAGTGTCGCATCATTTTAAAATAAGGGCGCAAAAATCCTGAAAAGCCTGCCAATAATACGAACCAATAGTTTTATTTTTTTATAATCTCCCTTTTGCATCTGAATACAATCTTTTAGCGTCTCATCAAAATCCTTCTTTGCAGAATCAACGACCGGCGAATCAATAAACACAACTCCATTTTCAAAATGATGATAGAGACTTCTGTAATCAAGGTTAACAGAACCAACAGTGGCAATCTGATTATCAGAAATAAAAGTTTTTGAATGAATGAATCCCTTCTGATAAAGATAAACTTTTATACCATTATTAACAAAAGTTTTAAGATATGTCTTTCCTATGCTAAAGGTAATCATATGATCTGGCAGAGAAGGAACAATAATCGAAACCTCAACACCCCGGGCTGCCGCAAATATCAAAGCTTCCTGCAACTGATTATCAATAAGAATATATGGCGTTGTTATTTTTAAATATTTTTTTGCTCTGTTAATAATGTAGAGATAAATATTTTCGGCTATATCTTTGTTATTAAAAAAATCATCTCCGTAAGGAATTGTAATTCCAGGGGCTTCAAAATTTTTATAAACAGAGGGCAGATATGGAGTAAAATCTTCTATATCTTTTGCAAAAAGATTCCAGTTCTGCAGAAAGAGTTGAAGGAAGGTATGAACTGCCTGCCCCTGAATTTGAACCGCATTATCTTTCCAATAGGCAAAACGGTTTTTATTTCCACGATTAAAATATTCATTGGAAATATTAAAGCCACCGGTAAAGGCAAACTGACCATCTACAATCAACATTTTCCGGTGGTCTCGGTTATTTAGATGCGTAGAAAAAACAGGAATAATTGGAACAAAAACCCTGGAGTTAAAACCATTTGCCTTTAAGTACTTTTGATAATCTGAAGTCGAAAAAACAGGAGACCCCAGCCCATCACAAAGAATACGAACCTCAACTCCCTCCCGTATTTTTTTCTGAAGTTCATTAAATATTTCATTCCAGGAAGCATCAGGTTCAATAATAAAATACTCCAGAAAGATATATTTTGTTGCACTGCGGATTGCTTCAATCATGTGGGGAAAAACTTCTTCACCGCTTAAAAAATATTTTACATCACAATTTGTATATGGAAAAAAGAAATTATTAGTCAGATAATAAATCAAATCAGAAGCATGATTTTTCGAAAGCTCATTTACTAATTGGGTCTGTGATTCCAGAGAGAGCGGAATATTTTCAGGAAGCAAAATCTGCGTTTTCTCTCTCAACACAGTAAGTTTTTTTGAAACCCGAAGTGAACCACGGTTTGTATGATACATAAGATAAGCAGCAATACTAAAAAGCGGCACAAATATCATAGGGATAATCCAGGCAAGTTTGAACTCGTTTTTGCCGTTTTTATTAACCATGTAAATCATAAAACTTGCTGAAAGAACAAGGGAAAGTCCAAAATAGAGTTCAAGGTATTTTTCAAGCCGAAGTACAAAAAGAGCCAGTACAAAAATTTGTATGGCAATAAACAGAAAGTTGATTATGAGGCGGCTATAGACGCTGCGATAAAATATTTTGAGACGTTTTTTATCTTTGACATCAATAAACTTTTTTGTATCTGCTTTTTTCATTTCTTTAAATATAATAAAGCTAATGATTATTTTTGTCAGTATGCGTTATCTTCTTCGCCAGTTTTTTTTTATTAATATAATTCCGTAATTTTTTCAGCCATTTCTGCAATTGTATTTTTTATTTTCACAGGACTTACAATTTTTATTTGAGCTCCAAAACTCAAAAAAATCTCACAAAGCCATGGAGTATCAGGTGCCATAAAAGTCACATTCACATATCCGTTTTTCTGAGGCTTGATTTCTGAACAGATGAAAGAGTCCATAAGATAAGAAATCTTCTCTTTTGTGATTCTGGCTTTTATCTGAATAAGAGGTGCAGAGTATTCTGAGGTTTGAGCAGATTCTTCAATCCCCTGATTTCTTGTAACATTTGCATTTTTTGAAGTCATCACAAGATTTCGCATTCTTGTAAGCTTAAAAAATCTTTCTGACTTTCGCATCGTGCACCAGCCAAGCAGATACCAGGCTTGTCCGCGAAACACAAGTTTCCAGGGATGAACAATCCGTTTTTCGCTCCGACCATCTCCTGTAAAATAATCAAAACTTATCTGACGCTTTTTTAAAATTGAATCGCGAAGAACACTGAACAGATTTCTAACTTCTGAACCTTCCGGGCTCCACGGTGCAAAATCAACTTCAAGCCAGTTAGTGTCGCTTGCTACCAGACGTGAAAGTTTATCTGCCGCCTTTCTCTCCGGAGTAATTGAAGTCCCGCTTTTGCCGCTCAAGTTTTCCAGCGCCTTTACACTTGAAACAATTGCCAGCCGTTCCTCTTCCGAAAGCACAGTGTTATCCATTGAAAACTTTTCTGAAATTGCAATTCCACCACCCCGCCCTTTCAGCGAATAAACAGGAATCCCCGAAACAGAAAGTGCTTCTATCCAGCGGTAAACAGTACGTGTAGAAACTCCAAAGCGTTCTGCCATCTCTTTTGCAGTTACCTGTTTTTTATCAATGAGGATATATACAAATTCAAACAGCTGATCTATTTGCATCAGGATATTATAGCATATAATTATGCAGGGCTATTCAATTTCCATTACAGAAAAATTATCTGCCGCAATCACAGTCGGCGCTACATCATTTCCCTGTTCAAGATATTCATTAAGAGTTTTAAGTTTTTTCTTAAGATGACTATAAATCGGCTGGCTTTCACAATCTTCAATTATATCAAAAGCCTTATACAAAGCTTCAATATTCTCTTTAGTAATTTTACAAATGGAATTGTCTCCCTGAATCAAAGAGAAAATATTAAAGGTATTTTGCGGCATAAAAAAAATGGCAGATGATTTTTTCTGATTTTCAAGACTTAATTTCAGGCTTCGGATAATTCCACCAGCAGCCTCTCTTTGCCCCTCATCTTGAATCATTGGCAAAAAATTTTCTTCAAGCAATGCCAGTTCATCAAAAGTATAAGCTTCTTCTTTTTTTATGATTGTAATTTTTCTGTTCATGTACGCTAATATTAGCAAATCCCCCTTTTTTCGTAAATAAAGAAGATCCGGATGATTTTGTTAGTCTTACCTTGCAAGAAGCTCAAAAGATGGTACAATATCAGTAAGCCCCCTGCGGCACTTTTGAGGTAAAAAATGAAAGTAACCATTCTTGAAAAGAAGGTTGATGAGGAAGACGAGTTAATCGTTAGGTGCGACTATCTTGATGAGAGTCTGACAAAACTTATCAATCAGTTTAAAACCGGCAAAGGAAAAATGAACTTTTACAAGGATTCAAAAATTGTATTTATTGAGCCTGAAGCAGTTTTATATTTTGAATCAGTTGATGATAAAGTTTTTGCTTACACAAAAGATTCTGTTTATGAAACAAAGTCAAAACTCTATCAGCTGGAAGCAGAATTACCGGCAACTATTTTCTTTCGGGCAAACAAAGCTGTAATTGTAAACCTGGACAAAATAGACAGTCTTGCCCCGGTTTTCGGAGGCCGATTTGAAGCTGTTCTGGAAAACGGATATAAGGTTATGATTTCGAGAAATTACTTAAACACATTAAAGGAGTTGTTAGGCTTATGAAAAATAATGAAAAAAACGACAGTATAATTTCCGTAATGATTAATATCTGCACCCGTGTTATTACCATGATTTTTATCATGATTACAATTTTCAGAAAAGCCTTTGAACCAACTGGCACAATAATACTGATGCTGAATGATATCTGGGGTATAATTTTGATTGGTGTAGTTTCTGGCCTTAGTTTTGGAATCTTCTATATTAAAAAGAATATTTCTAACAGACTGCTTCTTCTTTTTAAGATTTTATACTTCCTGATTATTAATGCAACGCTTTGTTGTGTCGGACTGACTCTCGGCTGGTTCAAAAAAGAAACTTCTTCCATTGCAATTATGGAAATAATGTTCGTGCTGATTTTCATTTTTGTATCGGTTCTTGTCTATCTTCTTGATTTCAATGATGCAAAAAAGATAAACAAAAAACTTCAGGAAAGAAAGAATTCTATAACAAAAAAGTCAGAGAATTAATGCTCCAATAAAAAGACTTTAAGTTCCTCAAGTTTCTTCTGCATCTCTACCCTGCCCAAGTCATAAACCCGCTGAAGTTCTTCGGGATTTTTCTCGGTGCGGCTGATGCCAAGAGAAACTTCCGGGCAGATTACAAAGCATTTTCCGGCCGCTTCCTGCTCAAAAACATAGGACTTCTCCTGATTGTAAACTTCATGACGTTTGAGCATTGCCTCGTAAATCTTTGGATACTTACGGAGAGCAATCTTCATAAGAGAAAGAGATGAACTTGGCTCTTTTACAAAGTCACGAGGCTGAGTCAAAACAACAAGATTCTTTTCATAGCCCATATCTTCAAAAGCTTTAAGCGGAATCGAAACTGTCATTCCGCCATCAAGAAGTTCATAGCCGTCAATTTTCACAACATGAGAAACAAGCGGCATACTTGCACTCGCCCGCATCCAGGTCAAATCATACTGGTCACAGGTTTTAAGTTCTTTAATAACAGGCAATCCTGTATGACAGTCCGAAGCCACTGCATAAAACTTGAGCGGATTCGCAAGGTAGGTTTCATAATCAAAAGGATCAAGTTTATTTGGAAGCTGGTTGTAGCAAAAGTCGGCTCCATATAAATCTCCGGTCAGAAAAAATGACCGGAAGGAACAGTAGCGCCAGTTATGCGAAAAGCGTTTGTTGTAACGGATGGCACGTCCAATCTGCTTAGACTTAAAGTTACAGCCAAAAGTTGCGCCCGCAGAAACTCCGATAGCACCATCAAAATCAATTCCATTTTCCAGAAGTACATCGCATACGCCGGCTGTAAACATGCCACGCATAGCCCCGCCTTCCATTACAAGTCCTTTTTTCACTATTCAATCCTCTGTTGGTTTTCCATCAAAAGTCCGGCCACATAATACAAAACTGCACATTCGTTTTCCTGCCAGATGCGAAGGCTTCGTTTTACTGCACAAACCAGGTAACCGTATACTTCGCTGCCTTTTCGAATGCGGACTATAAGAGCAGTTTCAAAACCCTTATCAATTAAGGTTTTATAGAATTTCGGAGAATTATTTTTTACTTTATCCAGAGTATTTTCAGAAAAAAGATCCTCTACCATAAGCTCTGCTATATCAGAAGCATCACCCTCATATTGAGGATTCATTACAGCTTTTAATCTTCCGTCATTGCGAACATAGAAAAGGTCTTTCACTTTCAAGATTTCAGAAAGAACAGGGATTGCAGCTTTCAGTTTGTTTTCAAAACTATCGGCCTCTTCCAGACTTGTTCTTAACTGATGGAAGTAAGTATACAATCCGCGATGCGCAATTTTTGTAACTTCAAGATCCTTGTGCTTTTTTTCCTGATAAACAGTAAAGCAGTTACGACCTTTGTTCTTGCCATAATAAAGCATTTTATCTATAAGCGTGAATAAATCTGCATAATTGTTTGCATCTTCCGGAAAGCTTGCTGCACCTGCAGTTGCCGTAATGAATGAACCACCGTTTCCAAAATCCATCGTAAAGCGAAGGGCAAGAGAATTTACATAGAGTCTTTCAAAGAAAGAAATCTTATCATCTGTATTAATATGCTTAAGATCAATCAATAAAAGTTCGTCTCCGCCAAACCTTCCTACAATTCCGAAACCGTCAAGAAATTCTGCAAGCCGTTTTGAAACTGTTGATAAAACCATATCTCCGGCTGTGTGACCAAGACTATCATTAATGAACTTAAAGTTATCAAGGTCAATCATTGCAAAGGTAAATGGACGTTGTTCGGCAATAAGAGAACGGACAAATCTGACCGAATAAGCACGAGATATAACTCCGGTAAGCGGGTCGAGAATTTCATTAAGGCTTACCTCATCCATCAGTTTATCAAAGAAACTGTACTTTCTAAGTTTGTCGATTGTATAAATTGTCTGATTTTGCTCAAGAGCATTTCCACGCCGTAATACATCGGTAATATCTGTAAAGCTTCCCACAAGGCCGACTATTTCGCCATTCTTGTAAAGAGGGCGCTTAGAAGCAACAATATCCCGCTCCTCTCCCTTTATAAAACATTTACCATGGACTTTATAAGTGCTTTTTCCAGCAAGCACTGCCAGCTCATCCTGTTTAAAAGGTTCCGGATCTGAGTGCCAGCCCATATCTTCGTCATTTTTACCAATTAAAATATCATCTGATTCAAATCCATAAAAATCGAGAAAAGCCTGATTTACTCCAACAAAGCGCCTGTCCTTGTCTTTCCAGAAAACACAGTCCTGTGCTGAGTTGATTATACTGTTAAACAATTCAACAGTCATATCCATAAAATTCTTACCGTAAAATAATTTTATAGTACTTTGTCTTCTTTCTCAACTATCCGAATATTTGCTGCAATCGTTTCGTTCATACTTCCGGTTCTGTAGCCCTGCAAATCCATTGAAACATAATTGAATCCGATTTTTTTGAATTCGCTTACAATTATTTCCTGATGTGCAAGCACTTTTGAAAACTCATTTGGATTTACTTCAATACGGGCAATAGTTCCGGAAGTTTCACCGTTTCCAAAACTGTGGATTCTTACACGCTCCTGCTCAAATCCCAGATCAAGGAGCAGCTGTTCTGCTTTATCTACCATATCAAGCTTTTCGACTGCAATAGTTTCGCCGTAAACAAAGCGGCTCGCAAGACAGGCAAAACTCTGCTTTTTCCAGGTATTCAGACCAAGCTCTTTAGAAATTGCCCTGATCTCAGATTTCCACAAATTACATTCTCTGAGCGGGCTTTTTACTCCAAGTTCCGCCACTGCCTGCAGCCCCGGACGGTAATCACCGTTATCATCAAGATTACTACCCTCGCAAACATAGGCAAGCCCATGCTGCTTTGCAACTTCAATAATTTCTTCAAAAAGTTCGTGCTTACATATATAACAGCGGTTCTTTGGATTCTGCTTAAAACCCGGAATATTCAATTCTTCTGAATCAATAAAAATATGTTCTATACCTTCTTTTTTGCAAAACTCAGCTGCCTCATTTTTTTCCCTCGCCGGAAATGAATGTGATCTCGCTGTCACTGCAACTGCCTTATTACCCAAAACATCATGGGCTACCTTAAGCATAAAAGTCGAATCAACTCCACTCGAAAAAGCAATTGCCGCACTTCCAAGCTGCTTAAAATAATTCTTCAAATCTTCATATTTTTTGTTTAATTCGTCAGTCATAATTAATCCTATAGACGAGATAGGTTAATATAGCATATTCATAATATAGTATAAAGGGGAATAAGATTTTTAAATTATGAGGCTTCCAAAGCAAGGCTGATTTTGGCAAATCTAAAATCTGTAAATCCTTACCCCGGAAGCCTGAATGTCATTAATTATCGCTGAACAAAGGTGTACTCAAGTAGCGGTCTCCAGAATCAGGAAGAAGAACAACTATTGTCTTTCCCTTATTTTCAGGACGCTCAGCAAGAATACGTGCAGCCTTCAATGCAGCACCAGAAGAAATACCAACAAGAATTCCCTCACTCTGCGCAAATGCACGACCTTCCGCAAAGGCATCATCATTTTCTACAGGAATAATTTCATCATAAATCTTAGTGTTCAAAACATCCGGAATAAATCCTGCGCCAATTCCCTGAATCTTGTGAGGTCCAGCTTCACCCTTAGACAAAACAGGACTTGTAGCAGGTTCAACAGCAACTACCTTTACGTTTGGATTCTGTTCCTTAAGATACTCACCTACACCAGTAACTGTACCACCAGTACCAACACCGGCAACAAAAATATCAACTTTACCGTCTGTCTGTTTCCAGATTTCAGGACCAGTAGTTTTCTTATGAACTGCAGGGTTTGCAGGATTTATGAACTGACCAGGAATAATGCTACCAGGAGTTGCCTTCTGAAGTTCTTCAGCCTTAGCAATAGCTCCCTTCATACCCTTTGCACCTTCTGTAAGTACGATTTCTGCACCGTAAGCCTTAAGAAGATTGCGGCGTTCAACACTCATTGTATCTGGCAAGGTAAGAATTGCGTGATAGCCTTTTGCTGCTGCTACAGCGGCAAGACCAATACCTGTGTTACCAGAAGTTGGCTCAATGATTGTTGCACCTGGTTTAAGCAGGCCCTTTTCTTCTGCATCTTCAATCATTGCAAGAGCAACACGGTCTTTTACACTTCCGGCAGGATTAAGATATTCAAGTTTTGCAAGGATTTTTGCATCCTGAAGTCCAGCCTTTTTTGCATAATTATTCAACTGCAAGAGCGGTGTTCCGCCTATCAATTCCAACGAACTCTGTTTAATATCACTCATTTTTTTATCCTCCATTTCCTATTCACTTAGTAGGTTTTACAAATCCAAATATAAAGGCTATTACCTACTTTGTCAATAGGTAATTATTTTTTTTTGATTTTTTTCTTATTTTTTCTGAAATCATCAAATGGAACAATCAAAAAATCTTCTATAAAAACATTATATTTTTCGCTATTAATAAGGCTTTTTACCCTTGACAAGTTTCGCAAGTGGAAATAATATAAAACTATGGACTTAAGAACAGTATTAACAGCAGACACCGTAAATCTTCACTTGAAGGGAACAACAAAAGAAGAAATCATAGACGAGATGATTGATGTTCTTTTTAAAGCAGGAAAGGTTACGGACAAAGACGCTGCACGCGAATGTGTTTTGGATCGCGAGCGCAAGATGTCTACAGGTATGAAACATGGAATTGCCATTCCTCACGGAAAGACAGATACAGTAAAGGATTTGGTTGCCTGCATTGGTATTTCTGATAATCCAGTTGATTTCGATTCTCTGGACCAGGAACCATGCCGCATTTTCATTATGACTTTGTCTCCAGTAAACAAGACAGGTCCACATCTTCAGTTCCTTGCTGAAGTAAGCCTCTTGTTCAAGAGTCCTGAAAAACGTCAGGAAATTCTTGATACACAGGATAAGGAACAGGTTATTCATATTCTTACAGAATAGAATAATTTTAATTAGAGATTTCAGACCTTTATGCTGTGCGTAAAGGTCTTTTTTTTTAAGCACATTGTCCCCCTGAACTTGTTTCAGACACTCTACTACATAAATGCTGAATCAAGTTCAGCATGACATTTTTATAAGGAATAAAATATGAAACTAGAACCTATATTTACAGTAAAAAACAGTAAACTCTTTAAAATTGCAGACAACTCACCGGTAGATACTTCTACCCTAAAACGTATCGACATTCCGTGGAGCACTATAGAAATTGAAGATGAAGCTTACAATGAAGAATACCTCGCACAACTCCGCGAGCAGCTCAAAGCAATGGAAGAAGCCGGAGAATTCGCAGTTCTTGTACCAGTTGTAGACAAGCCTCTTGAAACTCCAGAACAGGAAGAGCTTTTCACAAATGCTTATAATCATACAGCACGCCGCGTAAAAGACTGCACAAGTGTTGCAGGTCTGGAACTCGTGCCTCAGCTAAAAGATAAACAGGCCTTTATGGACACTCTTGCTATAAAACACGCACAATACGTATATTTCACCAAGGCAGAAAATCCTCTATCAGATGACATTGTGATATACTGATTGTAACATACCGCAACAAACCGCACTATCCGCGAAGAAAAAGCAAATTTTTCGAGAAAATTCGGCTTTTTTCTTCAAAATTCTCTTGATTTAAATTTTCTTTTATGGCATTATACACCGCGATAACGAGAGAGAAATGAGGGAAAAAAGTATGCAGTCTAAACAGGAACAGAGCAGACTTGCAGGTACCTGGTTCCTCACAGCATTTTTGAGCATTGTTTTAGCATCTGCAGCTTTTCTTGTTTATTTCTTATTGCCGAATGCAGCAGAACCGGTTCAGCCTGTAGTATCTGAACCTTTGACTATAATTGATTTGTCAGAAGAAACTGAAGAAGAGCTTTCTGCGGCTTTTCAGGATTATTTTACCGAAGTTTCTTTGAACCGCCTGACAGACGACTACGATAACGGTCTTGCACTTTATCGACAGCCACTGTCTCGCACAGCTGTAGAATGGTTTTACTTCCAGATTACTGGAGATCGCGAGGTAACTCAGGCTATTCTTACAGAAGCAGAAAAAAATGACATTCCACTTTCTTTGGCGTTTTCTTTGGCGCACACAGAAAGTAACTATAATGCGAACGCAACAAACAGGAATGCTAACACTTCGATTGACCGGGGCTTGTTCCAGTTGAACAGCAACTCCTTTCCTGGTCTTTCAGAGTCAGACTTCTTTGATCCGTTTGTGAGTTCAAGGTATGGTATGTCGCATCTTAAGTTTTGCTTGAACACTGCGGGAAACGACGTTTCTGCTCTTGCAATGTACAACGCTGGAACCAGCAGAGTTCGTTCAAACAAGACACCACAAACAACGTTGAATTACGTTGGAAAGATTATGGCGTACCAGAAGATGCTTGATCAACTGTTTGATGAACAGGTTGCCTCTTATTTTGAGACATCCATGACACCAGGAATAGCAGTTGCTTACGCACACTAATTAATTTGCCTCCTAATTTTTTTGAGGATCCGGTTTTTATAGTTTTTCCGGATCCTCTTTTTTTTAACTTTTTCATTGTTTTATAAACATTTTGTTATATTTTGTTTGAATTTTCCTACCTTTAAGCGTATAATTTTTAAATAACATTTTGTTATGATTAAGGAGCTTATCTTTTATGGCAGATTCAAACAATAATTCTCAAATCAAAATCACTAAAATACACTTCTTTCTATATATCAATATTTTTATAGTGCCTTTCTTTGTCAGCTGGGTTACTTTTGTTCAACTGCATATTTTTGACTTGAAGGATACCTTCATAGGCTTTACTTCTCCAGTAGCAATTATAGGAATTACCTTAATCTATGCTTTTATTCTTTTCTGGTGGTTCTCGCAGACAAAATTATTAAACGCCTATAATCCGCATAATCCAGAATCAGTTGAAAAAACAAACAAAGTTTATAAGCGATTTCAGACAACAACTTTGGCCACTGGAGTCTTAAATGCTTTTTTCTCCGCTTTGATAGTACAGGGCTCTTTTGCAGAAAAACAGGTTTTTGTTGATGTAGCGCCTCTTTATACAGCATGTGTAGGAAATGTCTTTTTAATTGCACAAGTCTTTTACAGTCTTTTAGTTCAGCATTTAGAGCATTCACTTTACGTTCTCCCCTTCCGCAAGGAATTTAAATCTATGTCACTTATTGTCCGCTCTATGTTTATAAGCATTTGTGGCGGAATCGGCTTTATTCTTATTACAATCACTCCAGTTCTTTCTACTGCCCTTAAGGATGTTCCAAATACAGTTCTTGTTTGGAGATACATTTTCCCGGAAGGAATTCTTGGTTCAATTTTTATTGTCATAGGCAGCTTATTGCAGATGAAATCTTTAAGCGCAAAATTCCGTGATATTCAGTTCTTTACACAAAAAGTTGCAGAAAAAGACTACACTGGAGAAAGTCTTCCTGTTACAACCCGTAATGAAATAGGACTTTTGACAAATGACCTTAACTCCTTTAAGGATGAAACCCATGCCCTTTTATCTGATATTAAAAAATCTGTAGAAATCTCGCTTAATACCGCAGAAAACGTTAATTCCAGCATGACGGCAACCTCAAACTCCATTGAAGAAATTATGAAAAACATCAATATGGTAAAGGAAAAGGCAGGCTACCAGTCGGAAAGCGTATTAACGAGTGATAAAACAATTCAAACTATGATTTCAAAAATCAATGAGCTTAGTGAGAATGTAAAAATTCAGGTTGATTGTGTTTCCAATTCTTCCAGTGCAGTCGAAGAGATGGTTGCAAACATCCGTTCGGTTACTCAGATTCTGGAAGGAAACTCTAAAACTGTTGAAACTCTTGGTGCAGAATCAGAAACCGGACGAAAACGAATCAAGGAATCTACTGAGCTGGCAGCCAACATTCTTGATAAATCAAAAGGACTTGTGGAAGCCTCATCTGTTGTTCAGAGTATTGCCAGCCAGACTAACCTTCTTGCCATGAACGCCGCAATTGAGGCTGCACATGCCGGTGAAGCAGGTAAAGGTTTTGCAGTTGTAGCTGATGAAATCCGCAAGCTTGCAGAGCAGTCTAATACTCAGGGTAAAAATATTGGAAATCAGCTTAGTGAACTGCAGGATATCATTCAGGGAGTTTCTGATAATACTAAGGCCGTGCAGAACCAGTTTGAAGTTATTTTTGATTTGACAAGTAAGGTTCAGCAGCAGGAAGCCGTAATCCGTAATGCAATGGATGAACAGAATGAAGGAAATGTTCAGGTTTTGCAGTCTATTAATGAGATTAAAAACTCAGCTGATATTGTAAAGGAAAACACAAGCGTGCTTCTTAATGGTGGTAAACAGATTATTGAAGAAATGAAAAATCTGGAAAACGTAACTCAGGAAATTACTGAATCTATGAATAAGATGGCAGAGGATTCTGTTGAAATTACTCAGAATGTGGAACAGTGCCATAAATTAAGTAACGAAAATCAGGAAAATCTGGAAGAACTTAACATTAATGTGGGGATGTTTAAAATATAAAAGATTATATGTGATAATTTATTGAAATCTAAAAAACTGAAGAGCTCCCGCAGTAAAAAGGGATGAACATGCTCGCTTTCCGTTTTTGTGAAAGAAAAAGGGAATATTCAACAAGTTTGCCAATCAGTGTCATTCCGAACTTGTTTCGGAATCTACATAACTAAACATAGCATATATGCTTAAATTAGTTACGCATGACAAACTTAATGAATATTCCCTTTTTCTCTTTATGCAAGTCTGCAAAGACGTCAAGAGGCAGTTCATCCCTTTTTCCTGCTCCGCTCTTCAGTTTTTCACTAACGTATTTTATAATTTTTTACATTTTATTGTTATAATTTTAACAGTATTTGCAAAAAATCCTCATTTTTGATAAGATTTCCTCAAAATTCATACTTTTGTCTCTGAAAATTGATTCCATAAGGCAGGAGGAAAGCCTATAATGAGCGCAATTGTTGTTCTTCCAGAAGTAACCAGAAAACGCATGCTGATTTTGCAGAATCTTTTGCAAGGCTGGCCGAACGAAAAAATAACTTCGGTGCAGATTAGTGAGATTACCGGTTGGAAGGATTCTTTAATCCGCCATGACCTCTGGCTGCTTGGATACAACAAAGGTGTTTCAAACGGGTACCTTAAGGACGATTTGCAGGAAGCAATCGGACGGGCACTCGGCTTTGAATCCAAAGAAGTCAACTGTTGCATAGTTGGGTTAAACAGACTTGGAGCGGCCCTTCTTGATGACGCAACCACAGAAGGAAGCGTCTTTAAGATTAAGGCGGGTTTTGACTCAAACGTAAACCGCGTTGAGATTCTCCGTTCCACCTTCCCCCTCTACCCTGCAACAGAAATGAGCTGGGTGATTAAACAGGAAAAAATCACTCTTGCGATTCTGACGGTTGCCGACAAAGATGCACAGTCTATGTGCGATAGACTTGTAAAAGCAGGCATCACGGGAATTGTAAATATGACCAGGGCGGTCTTAAAAGTGCCCGACGGCGTGAAGGTTGAAAATCTTTCAATTCTGAATGCGTTGAAATTAATTGGATAAAATGAGTTAGCGATGGGAGCCCCTTGCCGACCGCAACGACGGTGGTTGAGCTTGTCGAAACCACCAGAGTGAGGACGGTGAGCGTTAGCGAAGGGCGGACGTAGCGACCTGCCGAAGGCAGGTAACTCTAAAATAATGAAAAGACGAAGGAGTCGATGTATGGCAAGAGTGTACAATTTTAGTGCGGGACCTAGCTGCCTGCCGGAAGAGGTTTTGAATGCTTGTGCAGCTGAAATGATGGATTACAATGGAACTGGCCAGTCGGTAATGGAAATGAGTCACCGTTCTAAGGCTTATGAGCCAATCATTCAGGATGCTGAGGCTATGGTTCGCAAATTGATGAACGTTCCAGACAACTACAAGGTGCTTTTTGTTCAGGGTGGTGGTTCTACTCAGTTTGCTATGGTTGCTGAAAACTTGGGTATTCACACTGGAAAGGCTGCCTACATCGAAACTGGTGTCTGGGCAAAGAAGGCTGCTGCTGAAGCTAAAAAACTTGGCGTTGATGTTGATATTATTGCAAGCAGCAAAGACAAGAATTATTCTTATATTCCAAAAGTTGAAAAGATTGAAGGCGACTATGATTACGCTTACATCTGCTTCAACAACACAATTATGGGAACTCACTACGAGTACATTCC
>OCVV011327344.1_pt1 | contig 22262 bp, 24 predicted proteins | sample 1539721 | NCBI WGS metagenome assembly OCVV01 (sample SAMN02144230, study PRJEB22623) | gut metagenome | biome: sheep rumen | host: Ovis aries | place: New Zealand
ACGTTCAATCCTTGCCAAAATGGGAACTTTTTCGGAAGTTTCCATTTTGGCGATTCAAGCTGTCGACACTTTGTCGACAGCTTGAGACGCGGAATGGCTTCCGTGTCTCTATTGTCAGAATCCGGAGAAAAAGTTCAGGGCATTTTTCTCTTCTTTCGGACTGCCAGAATCAAAGATAGGATCCCAATGCCCAACAGAACACCAGCGCTGTCCAGCAGAACATCCTTCCCTTCCCCGCTTCGTCCGGGAACAAACAGCTGATGGATTTCATCGGAAAGTGCATAGAGGGCGCCAACAAGGAATGCGCTGAGCCCTGGAAACCGGATCAACATTTTTTGCTGCAGAGCTATGACATGGAGCAGTAGCGCAAAGCCCAGTACGGCGTATTCTGTAAGATGGGCAGTTTTTCGAACGGCAAAAGAGGCCTGGTGCTCCAGTTCCGATTTTGCTTCCGGATCCAGTGAATCATAATCCGGTACCAGGATTTTCAGGATCAGAGAGACAAAATAGCCGCTGGTATCATCGGACTCTTCTGCCGGCTGGGCGGAAAAGCAAAAAATCATGATCATGAGCGACAGAACCAGCAGAAGCGTCAGCCCTACCGCGTGGTCTCGGATCCATCGTTTCATATCGGATTCTTTCCCTCCTGTGTTTTCATGCCGTTGTATCTGTAAAAAAAAGGATGTGAGTTCAGACTCACACCCTTTTATACACCGAAAACAGTTCCTTGTCACCTGTTTTTGGGACGATGACACTCCCCTCTTCACAAGTCTGCACAATCTCTTTTAATCGCCGCCGTATTCTTCTGCTCTGCGGATCGGATTTTGAGGCAGGTCAGGATCAGCTTCCCGCTTTCGTAAGCTCAGGACACACGAGCGTGATCTCCATTCCACTGTCCAAAACATCTTGCAGCTGCATGACACCGTTGGACAAGGTGCCGTCCAGAGCGGCGCCGCCGCCCTCGGCGTGAAAGACGTCTCCATCCAGTGTCCATTTCAGGTTATAATCCTTGCCATCATAGTGAAACACAGCCTTACCGCCGTTTTTCAGCTCCAAAGAAAAGCCATCCTCAAACACATCGGAGATCTGGATGCTGAGACCGTACATCTGGGCGGATTCCGCCTCATATAGCCCAGCGTTGGGGTCCGGCTCCCCGCTCTCCCCGCAGGCAGCAAGGGCAAGCAGCATGGTAAGCGCCAGGAGAAGCGAAAACACTTTCTTCATGTGGATTCTCCTTTCGATTTGTTCGTTTATGGTTCCTGTTCTGGTTTTACGTTTTATTTCGCGATTTAGCAAAGTGATCTGATATTATTGAACCATAATCCATCCTTTGAAGTCAAGCGTTTTTATCAAAAAAAGCAGAAGCTCTATACTGTTTTAAAAATGGAACAGAGTCGTTGGGTGTGCTTCGCTGACTCCAGGTGTGCTGCCCATTATATTGATATAAAAAAACCCTCCCGTTGTATGTCACAACAGGAGGGTCAACGTATGTCATCGTTAAAGCGAGGTATTGCACAACTGCTTTTCCATTTCTCCTGGAAAAGTTCTGACAGCAAATCAATCCGATGGATTTTCGGAACGAAAAGCCATCACTCCGCATCTTCCCAGTTGTGCCAGACGTTCTGCACGTCGTCGTTATCCTCGAACATATCCAGCATCTTCTGCATGTTCTTGATATCGTCCTCGTCGGTGAGTTTGATGTAGCCGTTCTGGGGCAGCATCTCCACCTGGGCCTCCAGCAGCTTGTAGCCCTTGTCGGTCAGCGCTTCGGAGACAGCGGCAACGTCATCTTCGCCGGTATAGACGGTCATGGTCTCACCTTCGGCCTCGAAATCATCGGCGCCGGCTTCCAGCGCGTCCATCATCACGGTATCCTCGTCCAGCTCTTCATCCTCATTGTCGATGACAATGACGCCCTTGCGGTCAAAGGACCAGCTGACGCAGTTGGCTGCGCCCATGTTTCCGCCGTACTTGTCGAAGTAATGGCGCATCTCACCGGCGGTGCGGTTGCGATTGTCGGTCATGGTCTCCACGATGACGGCAATGCCCTTGGGGCCGTAGCCTTCGTAGACGATCTTCTCGTAGTTTTCGGTGTTGCCGGCACCCAGCGCCTTGTCGATGGTGCGCTTGATGTTGTCATTGGGCATGTTGGCCGCCTTGGCCTTGGCAATAACGGCAGCCAGTTTGGAATTGGAGCGGGGATCTCCGCCGCCGCCTTCCTTGACGGCCACGATCATTTCACGGGCGATCTTGGTAAAGGCCTGGGCGCGCTTGGCGTCTGCCGCGCCCTTGGTTTTCTGTATGTTGTGCCACTTGGAATGTCCGGACATATAAAACAGCTCCTCTTGTGCTTAAAATTCAACAGTGGTCATTTTAGCACAAGAGAAGGCTGATGACAAGTATTTCGTTTCAGTTTTTCCTTTTATGCTCGGAAAAGTCGACCGAAAGGACACTTCTACCGTTTGAAGAAGGGAAAAACAAAATCTTATCAGGTCTCCGCCGGGATCAGCAGCAGTTCAGCGTCTTCAGCGTTGCAAGCGCGAATCAGATCCTCGCTGGAACGGTATTCTCTGGCAAGATTCCAAAGACTCTGCCCTCCTCTGCGGACAAGATAGACGCTGGGGCTTTCCGTTTTGCTCCAGGTTTTTTCTTCGTCCAGATGCAGAAGAGAAAGCGTAGAGATTTTTTCTGTAATCTCCTTTTCCCACAGGATCTCAACCGCCCCGGAAAGGCGGATCTCATTTCCGACTTGTGCCGTGGAAAGAGAAAGCAATCGCCTGGAGATTGTGATCGCAGTTTCAGGAATCTCTGAGACGTCAAGCTTTATGCTGCGCCTTGCAGCGGAGAGGCCTCCGTCACTGCTGCGATACAGGATGTCCAGGTGCATCGGGATCTGCGCGGCATCTTCTTTCCTCTCAAAGGCCCCTAATTTCGCCTCTGCGGCAAGAAGCTCTGTCATATCATCCGGCATAGGTACTGTGTCATCTATGCTTACAACGCTTGTGCAGAGCTCCACAGAACGCAGAATCGGCAGATCACATTGATCCGCTTCCAGCGGCATGACTGTGCTGTAAGCGTCTTGAAAAGTTACGAGCTCCCGAAGGGAATAGGAACAGAACTGCAGCAGAGCGTGGACTTCCAGATCCACGCAGCGCTCGCCACCGGTTCCCTGCGTCCAGTCCAGATAGATGGAGTTTGGCTCGATCATGACGCTGCTTTGATCCAAAGTGTCTTCTGTGATATCCAGTAGCTGCGAAAAAGGCAGACGAAATTCAGACTTCAAGGGCTGATTCGTGCCGTCTCTCCCCAGGAACTGCAGCTGCAGCTCACCTTTTACGATGCAGCGGCTTCCGACCTGTTCAATGCCCTGCAGCGTAAAGTTCAGTTCTTCGGCGTCGATCTGCGTCAGTGCATTCTCTTCTCCGGAGAGGGGCAATTGTTCCCGCATCGTGAATGGTTTTTCGAGTACTGATGTGAGACTCAGTGCGCTTGATCGATTTTTCAAAATATGCAGACCTCTCCACGCTCCGTCCGGGAGCACTGTTTCCGTCAGCACATTTCCGCGCTGAAAGCTGCGCAGGCTTGCGTACACTTCAAAATTGACGCTAAGCTTTCTCGGATTCAGAAGCTTGCCCTGTACACCGCTGAGATACCAGGCAAGATGAGGAAGCGCTTCGGAGTCAGTGGTCTCCGCCTCAAACACGATCTCAAAATCCTTGCGCAGACGGACACTCTCCAGTTGCCCGGTTTCCGTCAGATACAACACGCTGGCCCAGGCCTCTCCCGAGACGCTTGTGGCGTGAAGCCCCGGCTCCTTGCCCTTAAGCAGCAGGCCGCCCCGGGTCCAGACGATCTCCTGCACGTCTTCCGCCGTGTCCGGAATCACCGCTTCGGCGTGAAAAGATACTTGTTGGTGAATGGGATCGCCCGCGATCCATGCAGGCGATTCTTTCTGCAGCAGCTTGATTTCCATGGAACTCTCCTTTTTCAGCAAAGATCAATCTCCTGTACCGCCGCGCAGCCAGAGCAGGAGTGCCGACAAAAAACGCGGCAGACGAAATACATGTACTCGCATCCCTTTTTCCTTTCCCAAGATCCGATTTTCCTACCAGCAGCAGCGCAGACACCAGATCCCCAGACCAATCAGACCGGCAGCCAGGAAGAACCACCAGAATTCCGACGGAAGGATCAGGGCCAGCATAATGATCAGGCCCAGCCCGATCGCGGCTATACCCCAGAGACCGCATCGCCCTCTTCGCACAGCAAACCGCCCCCCGCACTCGGTATTTCCATACACGATATGCAGAGGGCGGCTGCTTTATGTACTTTTTCCTTTCAACTCCCAATCCTTGAACTGGGCGCTCTGTTCATAGAGTCGTAGATAAGAGCGGTAACGGCTTTCTACGAGGGTGCCGGCTTCCACACCATCCCGCACGGCACAGCCCGGTTCTTTGCGATGGCTGCAGTCGGGAAAGCGGCATTTGCCGATGTAATCAGCAAAATCAGGGAAATCAAACTGCAGGTTCTCCTTGGCAATGGGCTTCATCATTTCAATTTCAAAAGAGGCAAAGCCCGGAGTATCTGCAACATAGCTGTCTTCCCCCAGCCGGAAAAGCTCCACATGCCGTGTCGTGTGCTTGCCTCGGCCAAGTTTTTCGCTGACTTCTGCGGTCGGCTGGGCTGCACCTGGGATCAGGCGGTTCAGCAGGCTGGATTTTCCGACGCCGGAATTGCCGGTAAACGCACAGATCTTTCCGCGAAGCGCTTCCCTTAAAGCCTCAATCCCTTCTCCGGTCTCGGCACTGGTAGCATATACAGAAAATCCGGCCAGGGAGAAGTCCCGGCGAAGCTGGGTTCCCTGATCCAGGTCCGTCTTGTTTACGCATAGGATCAGCTCGCAATCAGCTTCGGCAGCGATCACGGAAACCCGGTCGATCAGGAAGGGATCGGTCACAGGATTGACGTTTGAAGCGACAAACACCAGCGCGTCAATATTTGCAACAGCAGGACGGATGAACCAATTCCGCCGCGGATGGACACGTTCGATCCGTCCGCTGCCGTCCTTCTCCCGGATACATGTCACTCTATCCCCTACAAGAGGCGAGGTTCCGTCCAGGCGAAACTTTCCTCTTGCCTTACATGTGAGGTCCCCCTCTGGAGTCCGCACCGAGTAAAAGCCGCTGAGGGCCTTGATGATGATTCCTTCCGTCATCCTTCCTCCGGTCCCAGGGACACTCTCAGAATGATTTTGGCGTGGGCAGGAACCAGATTGTAGTTCTCCTCGCTCTGACCGATGACAGTTCCCGCGGGAAGATCGCTGTTCATATACTCCGATCCTCCATAGCTGAGCTCGCTGCTTTCAATCTTCTCGATCGCGGCAAGTTCCGAAAGTCCAACCAGATTCGGAACGGAGACCTGGACAACTTCCGCACCGGCACTGACAGTCAGGTATACGACAGACCCCTTCTCCAGAGAAGTTCCTGCGGCGGGATACATGCTCATGACTGCGTTGCGTGCGAAAGTCTCGGAGATCTCATCCACGATTTCAACATAATAGCCTGAGACGCGAAGGATGGCGGTAGCCTCCCGGTAATCCAGATTGTATACATCCGGGACCTGAACGACTCCGGTGCTTACATAGAGTCGGACAGGAGTACCGCCTTTTTTCAGGCTGATGCGGGTTCCCGCGCCGGGATCCTGACGCTCAACGGTGTAATCGGACGGATTATACTCACCGGTGCCGCTGGAATTGAGATAAATGATCTCAAAATTGAAGACAGAGTTTTCCGGGTTTTTCAGAATGGAATCCACGGAGATCCCCTGCAGATTCGGCATCAGCATGTGTCCCGAAGCACGATCCTCAGCGCCTTTGTCCGGGAAATAATCCTTCAGGAAAAACTGAAGCAGAAAGACGAAAAGCGCAAGGACTACAAGAAGGACGCCGAACGTACCTGACAGGAAGCTGACCCGGGCAGATCTCCGCCGACGGCGTCGATACTTCTCCCGAGACATCTCACTGACAGAGCGCACAGGAGCGACGGAAGGCGCCTCCAGAGATTCCGCTTCGGCCTCATCCTCCTGCTGGGTTTGGGTGAGGGCAAAGTGATCCAGATCCCGAATCAGTTCCTCGGCACTTTGATAGCGCTCAATGATATTGGCCTTCATGGCCTTGAGAGTGATATGCTCCAACTCCGGCGGAATATCCGGTACAAGCTTGGTCGGAGGTGTGGGCTCGGTATTCATGTGCTTGACGGCGATCTCACCCAAGGTGTCACCGATATAGGGCTTTTGTGCGGTGAGCATCTCATACAGGACGACACCCAGAGAATAAAGATCGCTGCGGGCATCGGGAGTCTCTCCCCGAATCTGTTCCGGCGCGATATAGTGGATCGATCCAATGGCGGTACCGCTCTCGTCCCGCAACTCATTTTCCAGAGCTGCAATGCCGAAATCGCCGACTTTCAGAGTTCCATCCCGCAAGAGGAGCATATTCTGAGGTTTGATATCCCGGTGGATCACGCCTTTTTCATGGGCGTGGGCCAAGGCGCGGGCAATCTGTTTTGAAAAATACACGGCCTCCCGCCAGGGGATGGGGCCTTTGCGCTGCATATACTGTTTCAGAGTGATACCGTCTACAAGTTCCATGACTATGTATTCGATATCCGTGCTGTGGCTCACGTCGTAAACGGCGACGATATTGGGGCTGGAGAGCATAGCGACAGCATGAGATTCTGCAAAAAAGCGCTGCCGGAATTCTTCCTGCTGCGCCATCTCAGGACGCATGACCTTGACCGCGACGAAACGGTTCAGGCGCCGGTCCAGGGCCTTATAAACCACGGCCATACCGCCTTCGCCGATGATCTCAAGCAATTCATAGCGGTCTTCCAGAACCAGATTATTGGGATTTTGCCTGTTTTCCATATGATACTCCATCTCAGGTCATTTGCTGACAACGACTACCGTGACGTTGTCCTTGGCTTCACGCTCGAGGGCAAGGTCCATCAGCTTTCGGCACAGATCTTCCGGATCTTTGGCAATACAGGCCTGGTCGAGCATTTCCTCATCACTGACGGTGTTGCTCAGCCCGTCAGAGCAGAGCAGGAGGAACTCCCCTGTTCTCAGATGGAATGTAAAATAATCCGAATCCGTCCGCTCCTCCGTCCCCAAAGCTCGAGTGATCACATTGCGATTGGGATGGGTTTTTGCCTCTTCCCTGGTTATAGCGCCAAAGCGAACCAGCTCCTCAACAAGGGAATGGTCACGGGTAATCTGACGGATGCTTTTATTCAGAGGAGAGATCTGATAGGCACGGCTGTCACCGATATTGATAATATACCCATTTCCGTTGGATTTCATGATACCGCCAACCAATGTAGTGCCCATGCCGTTGAATTCCTCACTGAAACGGGAATAGGCATAAACAACACCATTGGACTCACTGCAGGAGGCCTGCAGAAGGCCACGGTAATCCACAGATTTGTCGGTAAGTGCGGTCAATTTCTCAAACACTTTGGAACCAAAGGCCTTGACGCAGAGCTTGCTGGCAACCCCGCCTGCTTTCGCGCCGCCCATACCGTCACAGAGAACAGCAATCAGGCAGTCCTTTTCCGGGCATAGCTCCAGAAGAAAGCAATCTTGATTCTCCGAGCGGGTCGGACCTTTGTCTGTAAGACCAAAACTTTTCATGATTTCCTCATTTCACAGCTGAGACTTCCGTATCCTGTGCGCCTTTTGTCTGCATCTTGCGGCGCAGCTGGCCGCAGGAAGCATCCACATCGCTGCCCAGTCTTCTGCGGACAGTGACATTGACCCCAGCGTCCTCCAGGATCTTGATGAAGGCCTTCATGTGGCCGGAGGTGGACGGTCTGAACTGTCTTTCTACCACATGGTTCAAGGGAATAAGATTGACATGTGCGGCAAGGCTGCGAGCTTCCTTAGCCAAAAGCCTTGCGTGATATTCCGTATCGTTCACCCCGTCGATCATGGCATACTCAAAGGAGATGCGCCGACCGGTCCGTTCATAATAGCGGCGGCAGGCATCCATGAGCTTCTCCACTCCTCTACCGCGATTGGCAGGCATGATGCGGGAACGGGTGTCGTCATCCGGAGCATGGAGGGACACCGAGAGCGTGAGCTGCAGGTCCCTGTCTGCCAGATCGTCAAAGCGCTCGATCAGGCCGCAAGTGGAAAGCGAGATATGGCGCATGCCAATGTTCATCCCTTTAGGATGGTTCACCAGTTCCAGAAAACGCATGACATTGTCAAAATTATCAAGCGGCTCTCCAATGCCCATGAGAACGATGTTGGAGATGGGAAGACCGGAGTCAAGTTGCGAGAAAAGCACCTCATCCAGGATCTCGGAGGGCTCCAGGCTGCGAACAAGTCCTCCAATCGTGGAAGCACAAAAAGCGCAGCCCTGACGGCAGCCAACCTGAGAGGAAACGCAGACCGTGTTGCCATGTTTATACTGCATCACAACAGTCTCCACAGCATTGCAGTCTGCCAGTTCCCATAGGTATTTGATGGTACCGTCGATCTGAGAGACCTGTTTTTTCAGAACCCGCGGGCGGTACAGGCTATAGTTTTCCTTAAGCTTCTCCCGCAGTGACTTGGAGAGATTGCTCATCTCCTCGAAATCCCGGACGCCGCGATGAAGCCATGTGAAAAGCTGCAGAGCGCGATATTTCGGCTCTCCCAGCTTCTCAAGCTCATTCTCGATCTCCTCCGGGAGCATGGAGAGGATATCTGTTTTCATCATGTTTTCCTTCTCAATCTGGCGGCAAAGAATCCGTCTGTACCGTCGATCTGGGGCCAGAACGCATAACAGCCGTCCTTGGAACGAAGATCTCCGACGGAAAAGTCCTCAGCCGAAAAATCCGGATGCTCTTGGAGAAAAGAGGAAATCCGCTCCTGGTTTTCCGCCTGCAGGACCGTACAAGTGGAGTACAGAAGAACGCCGCCTGGTTTTACATAGCGGCAAAGATTACCAAGAATGGCGCTCTGGATCTGAGGCAGTGCCTGAAGCTCCGTTTCGTCCTTGCGGCGGATCTCCGGCCTTTTTCGGATCACACCAAGCCCGGAGCAGGGTACATCTGCCAGGACAAGGTCAAAGCCGGATTCCCATTCGGAACGAAAAGTCCTTGCATCTGCTGCGAGGGTCTCAATACGATCCTCCAGCCCCAGCCTTTTGGCAGAGCTGCGGATCAATCTCAGTTTCTTCTCGTGCAGATCGCAGCTGATAAGCTGACAATCTCCGCCGGCGTCCAGAGCAGCAGTCATGCTCTTGCCGCCGGGTGCGGCGCAGGCATCCAGAATGCGCATCCCGGGCATGACGCCAGCAGCCTGTACAGCGATGCGGGCAGCGCGGTCCTGTACATAAAACAGTCCCTCTTCAAACCCGGGAAGAGCGGTCACCTTGCCGCCCTCCAGTTCCAAACATCCCGGCAGCTCAGGAAAAACACGATAAGCGATATCGAGACGCTCCAGGGAACGGAGATACTCCGCTGTGTTGATCCGAAGCCGGTTTAGTTGGATGCAAAGGGGCGCGGTCTCATTATTTGCACGGAAAAAGGCTTCGGTCTGCTCATATCCCTGCTCCCGGATCAGCCTTTTAGCAAGCCAGAGCGGGTGACTGTAGCGGACAGCAAGATAGGGTGCGCTCCCCTCTCCCGGAACCGGCGGTAAAGAGGACTTGTTTTCGGAAAGCCTTCTCAGCACGGCATTGACAAGAGAGGCACCGCGTTCCAGACGAACAGATCTGCAAAGCTCAACCGTTTCGCCGACAGCGGCATGGGCCGGGATCTTATCCAGAAAAAGCAATTGGTAGGCACCGAGCCGCAGCACCGTACGGAGGGCCGGTTCAGTCCTGGATCTGCAGAAGAGATCCAGGTAATGATCCAGATATGTCTCATTCTGCAGCACGCCCAAAAAGAGGCGGGTTGCAAGAGCGGCATCTCTTGCGGAAAGCTCCGCCTCACGCAAAAGAGAGTCCAGTGTTGCCGCGGACCAGGCGTGATTTTTCTCGCATCGCTCAAGCGCGCGAAAGGCAATGATTCTGGCGTTGGTTTCCATCATTCCGCTTTCATGGGATGGCCGCGCAGAAAGTCCGCGGCAGCCATGCGCTTTTTGCCGGGAGCCTGCAATTGTGTGATGCAAACGGTTTGCCCATCGGCGCAGGCGATCTCGATGCCCCGCTCGTCGGCGGACACCAAAGTGCCAGGAGCCTTGGAAGTTCTTGTATCGGTATACTGTGCGGAAAAGACCTTATAGATGCTGCCATTCAGCTCCATAGTGGCCACCGGCCAGGGCTGAAGGCCGTAAATTTGCTTGATCACGCCTCGGGGAGCCTGATTCCAGCGAATGGGGCAAAGCGACTTGTCCAGCATTTTTACATAGCTGGCCTGCGAATGGTCCTGGGGCGTTCTGGGCGCTGTGCCCGCTTCGATATTCCGAAGGGTCTTCACAAGAAGCTCCGCTCCCATGATCATAAGCCTGTCAAAGAGTTCGCCGGAGGTCTCAAATTCCCCAATGGCTGTCTCATCGGTGTAAATGATATCACCCGCGTCCATATCGTGCGCAAGATACATGGTGCTGACGCCGGTGGTCTTATCCCCATTGAGAACAGCCCATTGAATGGGAGCTGCCCCGCGATACTTCGGGAGAAGGGAACCGTGAACATTCACCGCGCCATAACGAGGCAGCGCCAGAAGCTCATCCGGAAGGATCCTGCCATACGCAACAACCACGAGGATATCGGGCTGCAGCTGCTGCAAGATCGAGAGAGCACGGCCGTCCCGCATTTTATCCGGCTGAAACACCGGAAGTCCTGCCTGCAGTGCCAGCTCCTTTACTGGCGAATAGGCCAGCTCCATTCCCCTGCCCTTGGGTTTGTCGGGCTGGGTAAATACCCCGACGACTTCAAACTGCTCGTCCAGAAGCTTGCGCAGAGAAGCAGCGGCAAAATCCGGGGTACCCATAAAAACAATGCGCATTTTAGTTTTCTTCCTCTTCCGTTCCTGCCTCGCCGCCCTGGAGCTCCTCCTCGGTAAGCATCCGCTCGCACTTAGAGGTAAAGACGATACCGTCCAGATGATCGATCTCATGGCAGAAGCATCTTGCGGTAAGGCCGGTGCCTTCCGCCTCAAACCAGTTGCCGTAGCGGTCCTGGGCGCGAACCTTCACATGCATGGGACGTTTTACAAGTCCATATTCGCCCGGTACGCTGAGGCAGCCTTCCGGGCCGTCCTGCTCGCCGGAGGTCTCCAGGATCTCAGGATTCACCAGCTCCAGCAGTTTATCCGGTTCATTCTCCGGCACGTTGGTCTCGATGACGAGAACGACGCGGCGCAATACGCCCACCTGAGGTGCGGCAAGGCCAACACCGTTTGCCTTTTCCAGTGTTTCCGCCATATCGTCAAGAAGCTGATGCAGGCGAGGATTGAACTCCGTGACAGGGCGGCATTTTTTGTAAAGCGCGGGCTGTTCTTTTGTGAGAATATTTCGAAGTGCCATAGGATCTCCCATCTGCCAAGAAGGCTTTTTATGTATTGAGCGGGTCATTTTCCGCAAAAACGGAAACCCCGCGAAAACGCTTGTCTGTATTGCACTCGATCACCGCTTGGGCGATATAAGCGCGGATAGCCATCCCTGCGATGCAGTTGATATGCACGCGATAGCGAAAACGGTTGTTGACTTTCACCACATTTAGCGGCGTGGGGCCGAGAAACTCCGCTTTTTGCTGCCCTATCAGCGCTTCCAGACGATCCCGTACGAAGCGACCGGCTTCTACGACAAGGCTCTCCGTCATACCAGAGATGGTAACGGATAAATGATCGGTAAAAGGCGGCGCGTTCTGAAGTTTTCGAACCTCAAGCTCCGAGGCATAGAAGGCATCATAATCCTGCTCTGCCGCAAGCCGTATGGTCTCGTTTTCGGGAGTGTAGGTCTGGATGATGGCGCGTCCGGGCTTTGTACCCCGGCCACTGCGTCCGACAACCTGCGTGATCAGGGAAAAGGTTCTCTCACCGGCACGATAATCGCCGGCATAGAGACTTTGGTCGGCGGAAAGAACGCCGACAAGGGTGACATTTTCAAAATTCAGGCCCTTGGTGACCATCTGTGTGCCTACAAGAAAAGGGATGTTATCTTTCCTGAAACGATCGAACAGTTCCTCATGCGAGCCGACAGGTGCCAAAGAATCCGTATCCATGCGGAGGATCTCCCTGCCTGGGAAAAGTGCCTGCAGTTCTTCGACCACAAGCTGCGTGCCGGCACCAACGTATTTGAGGCGTCCACCGCATTCCGGGCAGGTATCATCCACTCTTCTGGAGTAGCCGCAATAATGGCACAGAAGTCTGCGGTTAAGGCTATGGTATGTCAGAGACACACTGCAGCGGGGGCACTTATAGGTGAAGCCGCAATCGCCGCAGCTGATGAGCTTGTTTGTGCCCCTGCGGTTGAGGAAGAGAATACTTTGCTCCCCCGCATCCAGGTTTTTCTGCAGCTCCTCTGCCAAAACAGAACTGATACAGCCGCCGTTTCCCTCCCGAAGCTCCTTTTTCATGTCCACGATCCGGACGCTTGGAAGCTTCTGTTCATTGTAGCGCTTATCCAGACGGAAATAGGCATATCGCCCGATCTGCGCCTGATAACGGCTGACAAGCTCCGGCGTGGCGGAGCCGAGAAGAAGGGTGCAGCAGGCCTTGCTGCAGATATACTTGGCGACGTCTCTGGCGTGATAGCGGGGAGCGTTTTCGGAACGATAAGTCTCCTCCTGCTCCTCATCAATAATCAGGATTCCCAGATCCTGAACCGGGGCAAAAACGGCACTCCGTGTCCCGATGACCAGATGCGCATGGCCCGAGCGGATGCGCTTCCATTCGTCATAGCGTTCTCCAAGAGAGAGCGAGCTGTGTAAAACCGCGACCTCATCCCCAAAATGATTGGAAAAAGTTCGCAGCATCTGTGGCGTCAGCGCGATCTCCGGCACCAGCAGGATAGCGGACTTGCCGCGGGCGAGCTGCTGTTGGATCAGATGGATATAAACGCTGGTCTTCCCGCTGCCGGTGACGCCCTGCAAAAGAGCGCAGCCGGCTTTGCCGCTGCATGTCAGAGCAGAGAGCTTCTCGAAAACCATTTGCTGCTCCTCATTCAGCACCGGGAGCGGAACCCGTTCCTCGGAAGGGATCTCCGCACGCCGAAAGACTTCCCGCTGATAGAGAGAAATCAGCTCTTTGTCGCAGAGGGACTTCAGGGAAGCGCGAGAGGCGTTCCCGTGCAGCAGCAGATCCTTTACCGGAAGAGCCTCAAAGCTGCAGAGAAGATCCAACAGTTCCGCCTGTCTGGGTGATCTGTGCCGGATGCGATCCGCCGCGTCTGCTGCATCCTCCGCCGGGACAGAAAGGCGCGCCATTTCCACTGTCTTGTCATTTACGCGGCGGGAACCGTCCGCCTTGAACCAGAGGCCTGTGGGCAGGATGGCCTTCACGGCATCATAGACCGTGCAGAAGAACCGCTCCCGCATGAAGAGAGCCAGGCGGATCTGTTCATCTGTAAGGACAGGGTGCTCGTCCAGAACAGCAAGGACGGGCTTAAGCGCTTCATACTTGCTGCCGTCCGTGACGGCAAGGACGATGCCTTCCACACGGCGATTCCCTCTGGAGAAGGGTACATAGACGCGCATGCCGGGCAGGACCTTTTCGTGGAGTTCCTCCGGGATCAGATAGTCATAAGGACGGTCGATCCAGTAGGTCGCCGCTGACACCGCAACTTTTGCTATGAGAACCGGCAAGCTGGATCACCGCCCTTTCTGAGGATCAAAGATCAGTCGTTTTTCTCTTCGGCAATGGAGAGCTTGCCGGTATAAACCTCATCGATGGCGGAGGAAACCGGTTTTCTGTCCAGAGAGATCTGGTTCTCTTCTGCCTCGGCGGAAATGGCTCTTGCCCGGCGGGCAACCAGATTCACAAGCTGATAACGGCTGCCGATCTTGTCGACCAGCTCAGCTACGGGGGGATAAAGCATCATAATGGATAACCTCACTTCTGCCGCTGTGCGGCGCATTTTAAAAATCTTTCAACAGGTGAATTCTATGGGGAACTCTGCAGTGCTCAGCCGTGAGAATGGAACCAAACTCCCGCGCGGCCGTTTCAAGATCGTCGTTGATGATGAGATAGTCGTACAGGTCCGCTTCCTTCAGTTCTTCGGCGGCACGCTGGAGCCTTGCTTCAATCACATCGGCAGCGTCGGTGCCGCGGTTCACAAGTCTGCGCCGCAGCTCCTCCAGAGAGGGTGGGATGATGAAAACAAGAACGGCATCCGGCATCTTCTCGCGGACCTGACGGGCTCCCTGGACTTCGATATCCAGGATCACATTCAGTCCATCATTGAGCTTCTGCTCCACAAAGGCCCGGGGAGTGCCGTAGGAGTGGGAGACATACCGGGCATGCTCCAGGAGCTCGTCCCGATCCACCATCTCCTGAAAACGCTGGGGATCAATGAAGAAATAGTCCTTTCCGTCCACCTCGCCGGGGCGGGGAGAACGGGTGGTAACAGAGGTGGAGAAGCACATGTCTTCTCTCCCCTGGATTGCTTTGTTCACGACCGTGCTTTTACCGGATCCGGAAGGGCCGGAGATCACGATCAGCTTGCCTTTTTCACTCATGAATCTTTCGTTTCCTCCTCCAAGGCGCGCCCTTCGAAACGAGCCGCCAAAGTTTCAGGGGTCAGGGCAGACAAAATCACGTTGCCGCTGTCCATGATCAGGACAGAACGGGTGCTTCGGCCAAAGGAAGCATCAATGAGAGCGCCGCGTTCTCTGACTTCCTGGATCATGCGCTTGATGGGTGCGGACTCAGGACTCACAATGGAGATGACCCGCTCCGCCGAGACCAGGTTGCCAAATCCGATTCCGATCAGCTTCATGCCTGCACACCCGCTTACTCGATGTTCTGGATCTGCTCTCGGATCTTTTCGATCTCTGATTTCAGATCCACAACCACATGGGCGATCTTGGAATTCTGGCACTTGGAGCCGATGGTGTTGGCTTCGCGGTTGAATTCCTGTACCAGGAAGTCGATCTTCCGTCCGATGGGGGAATCGCCCTTGATCATAGTATCCAGCTGGGCCATGTGGCTGCGGAGCCGGACCGTCTCCTCGTCGACTGCGATATGATCTGCAAAGATGGCGGCCTCTGCCAGAATACGGTTTTCATCGATTCCGGCAGTTCCCAGGACCTCTGCCATTTTCTGTTCCAGCCGGCGGCGATAATCGGCAACGGTTTCGGGCGTCGTCTCTTCCACCGTCGATACAAGCGCATCAATGGTCTGCAGGCGATTGAGGACATCATCCCGCAAGCGCTCTCCTTCCCGGAGGCGCATGGTGTCAAAATCCTGCAACGCCTTTTCTACGATGTCCAGGATCCCGGCGCCGATCTCCTCGGCGTTCAGATCTTTCTTCTCCACAGTGAGCACATCGGGAAAGCGGCTGACACTAAGGGCAGTAAGCTCCTGGGGAAGCCCGTATTCTTCGGAAATGGAACGGATCGCATCCAGATAGCCTTTGAGCAGCGGGTCATTGACCTTGACGACCACATCTCCGGCCTGAGAGGCGTCTACCGTGACAAACACATCCACTTTGCCGCGGCTGATATGGGACTGGACCTTAGACTTGATCGACTCCTCCGCAAACAGAAAGCTCCGGGGAATACGGACAGAGGTATCCAGATAACGGTTGTTTACGCTTTTCAGCTCTACACTGATCTCAAGGCCTTCGACAACTGCTTTCGCACTGCCGTAGCCGGTCATGCTTTTGATCATAAATCCTCCAATCCATCACGCGATGATATCAAAGGTGATGGCTTTCTCTTTTTTGGTGCGGCGCTGGGTGAATACCAGCAGGGCGGCGCTGAGAATGAGCGATCCGAAGCTTACCAGGATCCGGATCCCCTCCCCCGCGCCGGAAAGCGCTGCGATGGCATAGCCGGCAAAGAAGAAGAGCAATGGCATGATATAAACCAGAAAAGCCGCTCCGAAGATGCGGGAACTTTTGCTGGAGATGGTGACCTTCTGGCCGGGTTTTGCCTGGATCAGATTTCTGGCTTCCACCCGAAGCTCGCTTTGGAACATACAGCTTTCACAGCTGCCGCAATTGCCGCCGCAGGCTGTCCCCCGCGTAACGGCAACCTCAGCCATCTCCTTGGGCAGGAGCTTGATGACAACAGCATCCTGGGTCATGGCTGTGTCTCCTCACCGCGCCGGACAAGCCGGATGGCCACTGTATAATCCGGCTGACCGTCCTCCTGGATGGCGCCAACACCGGGAATCGAAGGAACCGTGACGGTAACGGTCACCATGTGGCTGCCGAGTCCCTGCATCAGGTCGGTCAGGTCAGCCTCCGCATGGATCGTGAACGGCGTAACGCGGGAAAGCAGGTTATGAGGACCGCGAAGCAGCACGGGGATCTGCTCAGATTCTACGATCACCTCAACATCTTCATCCAGGCCGATCCAGGTGAACTCCTCAATATCAAAAAGCTTCGTCTCAACGCCGAGGACCTCGATCGTGACCGTGGCCTCCGAAGCGCCGGAGAGATTGCGGATCCCATTGGGAACGGGGATCGAATACGTAGCGGTGAATTTGGTGCCGAAGGTGGTGAGATCCACCGTGTCCAGCTGGATCTGATTGATCTCCGCCAGAACAGCAGAGTCTCCAGCCAGCTTCAGGGACTTGGGTTCAATGCTGATGCGGGTGTTCTCCGCGGCAGCGCCGGAGCCTTCCTGAACGCTGATATAGAGCGGGACTTCTTTTACCGCAAGGACAGGGAGCGTGGCGCGGATGATGTCGGGATCGGCAGAGATATTCTCATTGGAGCAGGGTTCGTCATTGGCGTCCATCAGGGTATACCCCGCCTCGACGGAATAGGTGCTGTCAAGCGTCTGGTCTTTGCCGAAGGTGACATAGGCGTGATGCACATTGCGCAGATACACTTCCGGGCCGCTGACGGTGATGGTAGACGGCTCGAAAATCGGCGTCTCCTGAATATAGCCGCTGTCAGCCTTGCCCTCAAAGCCGCCCTGCACGGGAACCGTCTTGCTGGTGAGCTTGGACACCATGAAGCTTACGGAATCCTGGGAGCGATTGATGACCTGAAGGCTGCGGCGATCCACGCCGGAGGGATAGATAATGGTGTAGTTCAAAGAAGTATAGGCCGTCTGGGAGAGTTTGCTGACATCGACTTGAGCGACAAGATCGGTGGCTTCAAGCGCGTTTACCGTTCTGCGAGGACCGGAGATCTCAAGCGTGACGGTGGGTGTGTCGAGATCGGTGATCACAAGCTCCCGCATGTTGAGAAGAGTGTCTTCCCCGACCAGTTCCACCTGGACATTGCGGAAGGTCTTGGTAGATTCAACGGTTTCAACGGAGACCACATAGATCCAGATGGAAAGAGACAGCAGGAAGGAAATGATCATCCAGAAGAGCTTGCTGTCAAAAAGTTTTCTAATTCTTCTCATTTTGATCTCCTCCGACGATTGCCCGGAGCTTTTTCAGAAGCTTTGCGCTTCTGCCGGTCTCCTCCTCCTGTTGGATGAGCTCCGTGCGAAGGAGCTTGTCCAGCGTTCCGCCGTTGAGATGCCGTTTGAGCAGTCCCTCCACGGCGAGGGAAATATCACCCGTCTCCTCTGACACGATGATAACGACCGCATCGGACTGTTCGCTGAGTCCGATGCCGGCACGATGGCGCATGCCGAGCTCTTTGCTGAGATTGGTGCTCTGGGTGAGAGGAAGAACACAACCGGCAGCGGCGATTCTCCCCTCCCGCATGATCACCGCGCCGTCATGCAGAGGAGCCTTGTTATAGAACAGATTCTTGATCAGCTCCGCTGAAATGTCAGAATTGATGATGGTGCCGGTAGTCATGATACTGTTGAGCTTCTCTTTTCTCTCAAAGATCAGAAGCGCGCCGGTGTGAGAGTCTGACATCTGGGTGCAGGCAAGAACAGTCTGCGTGATCGCATCTTCCATCTCGGTACTCGATACAGTTCGCTTTGACGAAAAACTCCGTCCCATACGTTCCAGCAGACGGCGAAGTTCCGGCTGGAAAAGCACCACCAGCGCAATGAGGCCCAATTCCACCGTCCTTCTGAGAAGGAAGTTGATCATGGTGAGCTGGAAAATATACGAGAGCCAGAGAGCGATCAGGATCAGGACGACACCCTTGGCAAGATTGTAGGAATTGGTCCTGCGTACGAACCAAATAACTTTATAGATCAGATAAGCCACGATGATCACGTCCATCAGATCCGTGATGCCCATGGTCTTGATCCCGTTGAAGGCGGTGACAAATATGCTTGTTACAGCTTCCATGAAATCATCCTTTTCTCATCGCGGAAACCCAAGGGTTTTCCCGCATACCTCTCCACTTTATTCATTCGGGTATTATAACGCAATTTCCGGGAAAAGGCAACAGATGGAAGCAAGATATAACTGAAAATATCTTAAGAAGCTGATGTGAAAAGAAGATACCGAAGCACTCTGCAGGCTTCCAGAATATCCTCTTCCCGAAGATAGGGAGAAAAGCTGAGACGCAGAGTTCCCGTCTCCAAGGTACCAGCACTCTCGTGAGCCAAGGGCGCACAATGAAGACCGCTGCGGACGCAGATCTGATGTTCGTTCAGGCGATTCGCCAAAGTCTCACAGTCGATCAGAGAACTGCGCAGGGAGAGTACGCCAGCTTGCCATACTCCACCATTTGTGAAGAGCTCACAGTTCGTTTCCCGCAATTCATCAATGGCTAGTCTAAGAAGCTCCAGCTCATGGCGGAAGATCGCAGAAGGCGTCCTGGAAAGCACCGTTTCGATTCCAGCCAGCAGGCCGGAGATGCCGCAGACATTCTGCGTACCTGCTTCGAGACGTTCCGGAAGATCCGCAGGCATGGTCTGGAGTCTGCTCTCTGAACCAGATCCTCCATAGAGAAGAGGATCTGCTTGCTCTTTGCACAGAAGGATCCCGGTTCCCTGCGGGCCGAGAAGTCCTTTGTGACCGGGCATTGCCATATATGCCGCTCCGAGAGCCTCAAAGTCCAGGTCAAGGACTCCGGCTGCCTGGGAGGCGTCCAGGATCAGGGGGACGCCTGCTTCTCTGCACAAAGCAGAGATCTCACGAATGGGCAGTATATAACCGAAAACATTGGATACCACCGTACAGACAGCAAAATCGGCTCCCGGAATCATCTGTTGAAACGCATGGATAGTGTCTTCCGGATCAAAAAGCTTTCGTCCGGCGACCTTAACGCTGCAGTCCAAAGCATGCAGTGGTCGGGTTACTGCGTTGTGCTCGAAGCCGGAGATGACGACTCTCTTTCCTGTTTTTGCCAAGGAAGTGATGGCAAGATTCAGCGCATGCGTGGCGTTCATGGTGAATACAACATGATCCGGTCGGTCCATATGAAACAGCTCCGCCGCCCGTTCCCTGCAGCGGAACACGGTGTCAGCCGCAAGCATAGCAGGAGTATGGCCGCCGCGTCCCGGGCTTGCCATGGTGCGGAGCGCTTCCGTCATGGCATATCCAACGGCAGTGGGCTTCAACAGCGAAGTTGCCGCAGAGTCCAGATAAATCAAAGCTTTACCTCCCGAAACTCGCCGCGCTCTGTTTTCTCGAAAACCATTCCGCTTTGTATTCCTCCCTCTGCAAGAAGCCGAAGCGCATCATGGATCCTTCGGCGAACGATGAGCGCATATCCACAGCCTTTGGGGCTGACTCCCTGCGGCAGGCGGGTAACTATTGCTGTGATCCCGGCCCGTTCCAGGGAGCGGGCCGCTCTTTGAGCATGGGTCAGGGAACGAAAGGAGATCCAGTATTGCGGCATAGACGTCCTCCCCTTTACAAAATAAAACGATCCCGCCTGAAGGCGGGATCTTATTTCCGCACAGGATGCAATCCATCCTATGCAGACGTATTCGATTCGTGAACAGCTCAGTCCTCCAGCAGCGCAATGGCCTGTGCCGCAATGCCCAGACCTTCGCCGGTAAAGCCAAGGCCCTCTTCTGTGGTGGCCTTAACACTGACGCGGTCCGGGGAAATCCCCAAAGTTTCCGCAATGTTTTGACGCATCTGCATAATAAAGGGGGCGAGCTTCGGGCGCTGGGCAATGACTGTGCAATCCACATTTCCAACGCGATAGTGCTTCTCTTCCAGAATGGCGGCAACCCGCTCCAGAAGTTTCCGGCTGTCCGCACCGGCATAGGCGGGATCATGATCCGGAAAGAGCTTGCCGATGTCCCCGAGAGCTGCTGCACCGAGAAGGGCGTCCATCAGTGCATGAAGGAGAACATCCGCATCGGAATGGCCGAGAAGGCCTTTTTCATATGGGACCTCCACGCCGCCGAGAATGAGCTTTCTGCCTTCAACAAGGCGGTGAACGTCATACCCCTGTCCGATTCTCATTTCGCTCTCTCCTGTCCCGAAGGATGGCCGCGGCAAGCAGCAGATCCAGAGGCTTTGTCAGCTTGATGTTTTCCTCGTCACCTTCCACCAGATAAGTGGTAACGCCGAGGATCTCCATGGCAGAGCTGTCATCCGTAAGGGGAAGCCCCTGCTTCATGGCCTTGGTCAATGCGCCTTTGATAAGCTCTGCCTTGAAAACCTGGGGAGTCTGGATACGCCAGGTGGTCTCCCGATCCACGGTGCCGATGATTGCGCCGTCTTCGCCGGCAGTCTTCAGGGTATCGGTACTGCGGATGGCGGGCACAGCTGCATTTTTCTTTGCGGCCATCTCAACGGTGCGGCGGATGAGATCCACAGTGACCAAAGGCCTTGCCCCGTCGTGGATGGCGATGAGAGAGGCCTTGGAACTGACCTCCGAAACACCGGTGAGCGCGGACTCCGCCCGGGTCTTGCCGCCGGTGACGACCTTGGAGACTTTGCCGATATTATACTCCCGACAGAGCTCCGTGACTTCGTTCAGCTTTTCCAATGAGGTGACAACCACGATCTCACTGACAGCATCGCTTTCCTGAAAAGGACGAAGCGTCCTGGCAAGGACCGGGACATCCCCCAGCTTTGCAAGGATCTTGTCACTTCCCATCCGGACAGAACTGCCGGCCGCGAGGATAACAGCAGCGCAGGTCGGTGCCTTATCTCCTCCGGAAAAGATGCGGGTGATTCTCTTGATGGTTTCCATCTGATTGCTCACAAGCAGCATCCCCTTCCGTTTCTCAAGCCTTGAGCTGACGCATCCGATAGAAGTTGCGCATGCCGTCCGGCATTTCCTCCAGGTGCTTGAGCATCTTGCCCGCACCGTAAGCCGCGCAGGATACGGGATCGTCCACCACGGAGGTGCGGATACCGGTGCTGCGTTCGATCAGGCGGTCCATGCCGTAGATCAGGCTGCCGCCGCCGGACATGATGATGCCGTTGGTATCGAGATCGCCTACGAGAGAGGGCGGCGTACGCTCCAGGACGGAGTGGATGGCCTCCAGAATATGATTCATGGGATCTACAAAAGCCTCGATCAACTCGTTGGCATTGAGATTGACGGTCTTGGGAAGGCCGTTGGAAAGGTTCCGGCCCTTGACCTCCTCAACGCCCATATCGGGACGCTGCATCACGCAGCCGATGCTGCGCTTGATCTCTTCCGCGGCACCCAGTCCGATCAGCATGTTATATTTTCTGCGGACATATTTTACGATGGCCTCATCAAAGCTGGCACCTGCCACTTTGATGGATTCGCACTCCACAACGCCGCCGGCGGAGATGATGGCGATTTCGGTGGTACCGCCGCCAACATCAATGATCATGTGACCTTCCGGGCGGGAAATGTCCACACCGGCGCCCATGGCGGTGGCAATGGCAGTCTCCAGCAGGTAGACCTTTCTTGCGCCGGCCTCAATGGCAGCGTCGATCATGGCACGCTCCTCCACACCCGTGATGGAGCTGGGAACGCAGGCCAGCATACAGGGCTTGAAAAGGGAGAATGACGTAATGCGATTGACCAGCTCCCGCAGCATCTGTGCCGCCATTTCATAATCGGAAATGACGCCGGCATTGACGGGATGGATGGCAACAATATTGGCAGGTGTACGGCCCAGCATTTTCTGGGCATCCTGTCCCACCTTGGAGATACGGCTGGTGACCCTGTCCAGAGCCACGACAGTCGGCTCTCTGGCAACCACACCTTTTCCCTGCTCAAAGAGCAGCGTGGTGGAGGTTCCCAGATCAACGGCGATGTCTCTTTCGAATATAACCATACAGATTCTCCTCTGTTTA
>OCVV011291732.1_pt1 | contig 22260 bp, 16 predicted proteins | sample 1539721 | NCBI WGS metagenome assembly OCVV01 (sample SAMN02144230, study PRJEB22623) | gut metagenome | biome: sheep rumen | host: Ovis aries | place: New Zealand
TGACGGCAAACTCATTACAATCAAAGAGTTTGTTGATGTTCTTGTAAATAATCAGACCCTTCCTAAGTTCTTTAAGGATGACGAAGACTTGCGTAAGCAATGGCAGAATCCTGAAACAAGAGCCGCTTTGCTGGAACAGATGGAACACGAAGGCTTCCCTCTGGAAAAGCTTACAAAAGTTCAGGAATTCTTAAACATGGAAAAATGCGACTTGCTTGATGTTCTGGAATATCTTGCTTATAACACAAGCCCACTTGAACGCCAGCGTCGCGTAGAAATTGTTCGCTCGGAAATTGTTTCTTCTTTAAGTGCCGAACAGAGTGATTTTGTAAACTTTGTTCTTGAACAGTATGTAGAACAGGGCTATACGGAACTTTCGCTGGAAAATCTGCCTGAACTTATTAAGCTTAAGTATGGAACAATCAATGATGCAAAGAACGTACTTGGCTCTCTTAGTGAAATTAATAAAATCTTTGTAGGTTTCCAGAAAGATTTATATGCAGCATGAAAATTTACTATAAATATATATAAAAGCATGATATAATAAAAATAATTAATTTTTGTGAGTTAAAAAATGAAACTATGTTCATTTACAATTAGTATTAAAAGTAAAAAAAAAGAAAACAATGTTTATAAAAAAATACAAAATTGTTTATTAAAAATTGATAAAAAACAATTAGAAGACAGTCATAATAGTTTAGGAACTTCATTTGAGGCAGTTTGTCCAAAAGAATCAATTATAGGGTATAAAAAAACTCCAACAATGGATTGTTTTATTTCTAGAGTTTCATATGAAAATGATACTGAAGTTCCAATAGATATTTTTGTAAATGTAAGAGATTGTACATATGAAGAATCATTAAGAGAAAGCTTAAAATTCATAAAAACTAATATAAACAGCGAAAATTTAAGTATTTCGAAAAAAAATAAATTTGTAAAAATTTATCTTACAGATAAATCAGGTATAACAAATGATCAAATAAAACTTTCTTCTTATTATGAAATGCCTCAAATTTCTAAAAAAAATAAGATTATATTATTAGTTGAAATAATATTGATTCTATTACTAAGTTTCTTATCCTATAAATGTTCTTCTGATGAGTTATGGTTTAGTATTTTTATAAGTGCTGGAATTTCATGTTTTGTATCTACGATAGTGGACGTTATAAATGTTTATGTACGTCATAAACATTTAATCATGGATTATGAAAATTTATGGGAAAAAATAATTCCAAATAAATTACCAAATCTCAAATATGATGGACATATCAAAACTGTTTCTTATGAATAGTAAAAGGAGTGTGAATTAATATGGAATTAGAATACATCAAAATTAAGCAACATAATGAAGAGTTTTATCTTACTAAAATAAAAGCAACAGATTTATTACAAAAATTAGATTTTCATTTTCGTCAGGCGTATACTGACGACAAAACAGAAATTAAATATATTGATGAGTATATTAAAAGTTTGGAAAAAAAAGGTCTTTCTATAGTTTCAGATAGTGAAGGAATTCAAAGACGTTTATCTCTTTCGCGAATTAAAGAAATCTCAAAGTTTTTAGAGAACGCCGATAGTTTTTTTCCAAATTGTGTCATTTTGTCTGTAAATATTGAAAACTTAGATTATGATGATGTCTTTTGCTTAAACTCTAAGGGGCAACAAATAATTCAATTATCTGAAGACACAACATTTCAAATAATTGATGGCCAACATAGACTTGCAGGATTATTTTTATCTGACGAGTCAATAAAAAAAGATTTTGAAGTTCCGATTGTTTTATTTATTAATGTTACAAAGAACTTTTGTGCAAAGATTTTTATAGATGTGAATGGAAATCAAAAACCTGTAAATAGTTCTGTAATATATGATTTATATGATTTTACTCCAGATGGTAGTGATTTTGAAAATGATAAAAAATTGCATTTTATTTGTAAAACAATGAATGAAGAAGTTTCATCTCCTTTATATAAGCATATTAAAATGTTAGGAATTGGTAGAGGTTCAATATCTCAAGCATTTTTAGTTGATGCTTTAAGAAAATGTTATAAAGATGCAAACATTAATTATGATGATGTTCAATATATGTATACTCAAATTGCGTATTATTTAAAATCTTTTCAAAGGCTTTTCCAGGATCAATGGGCAGTACTAGAAAATGCTAAAGATGAACAAGAATTTTGGAATCATTCAAATAGAGTAATGAAAGAATTAAAGAGTCAAATGTTAAAAACAAATGGATTAGGAGGAATTTTGAGAGCTTTTCCTAAAATTCATGATTCACTTGGCTTAAATCCAACATATAAACAATATTTTGAATTATTGGGTTCACTAAAAGGAAAGATAGACTGGTGTTCTGATTCGATTTTTACAGAAGGAACTGGAGCAAAAAATCAGGATAAAATTAAAATTCATTTATTAAAATTACTTAATATAAAGTATTAGTTTATTGGTATCACAGTTTATCTTTATTAAAAAATTGAATATATAATCTTGTCCCTTTGGGTATTTTATATCTTTGACGATTGGTATGTATATTATATTTGATGAGATAATATAGATGCTTAAAAGTTATATTATGGCCGACAAATTTGACATTTTTGTCATAATTCATTATTCTACAGAGCGAAGACTGTTACTGCTGAGGCAGAATGGATTTTCGCTTTTTTATTACCCGGCGAGGGTTTACACACATTAACAAGACTTGATCCAAGGAGGACAGGTACTATGACTCATCAAACTTAAGGCATTCCCTGCCTTTTCGGCGAATTCTTTAACAGGGGGAATGTATGATTCTTACAATAGATGTCGGAAATACTTCTACGGCCTGCGGGCTTTTTGAGGGCGACGAGTGCGTGCTCAGATTCCGTCGTGCTACAGATATTAATTCCAGTTCAGATGAAATCGGAATATTCCTGCGCTCTGCTTTGCGCGAAAATGGTTACGACTGGCAGAAGATTCAAAAAGTTGGCTGCTGTTCAGTTGTGCCGGCGGTGAATCATTCGCTTGCAAATGCGTGTGCAAAATATCTTGGCTGCGAACCTCTGTTTATTCAGGCAGGAATTAAAACAGGGCTTAAGTTGCGTTATTCAAATCCTAAAGAAATTGGTGCTGACCTTATTGCTGCGGCAATGGGTGCGGTTCAGCTTTATCCGGAGAAAAATCTCATAATCATAGATATGGGTACTGCAATTACTGCGGAACTTGTTTCTAAGAATAAGGAATTTCTTGGCGGTGTGATTATGCCGGGCTTAAAGATTTCTGTGGATGCGCTGGCTGGTGGAACTGCAAATCTTACATCTGTAGAAATTGTACGACCGGAGCATGTTTACGGCTCTTCTACCACTGAAGCAATTCAGGCTGGACTTTACTACGGTACTGCCGGCGCTGTAAAAGAATTCTGTAATTTATTCAAGAAAAATGTTTTCCATGGTGAAGACACTATTATTATTGGTACGGGCGGATTTGCAAGAACCTTTGAAGATTACAGGCTCTTTGACAAAATTATTCCGGGCCTCGTACTTTCCGGCGTAAAGGCAGCGCTGGACTTAAACTAATTTATGGAGATTTAAATTATGTCAACAAACGAAGCATTATCATTAAACAAAAAACTTACTTTGACTGGTGCACTCAGTGCACTTGTAATTGTTCTTGGAATTACAAGACTTGGTTTCATTTCACTTGGTGCTGCATCAATCACAATTTTACATATTCCGGTAATTTTGATTTGTATGCTTGCTGGTCTTCCTGAAGGACTTTTTGTAGGTGCTACTTTTGGTATCCTTTCTTTGGTTCAGGCTGCTATGAGTACAAGCGGCGGACTTGATCCGTTATTTGTAAATCCACTTGTTTCTGTTTTCCCACGTATGCTTATCGCTGTAATTGCATGGGGACTCTGGAAGGCTTTGAATCTTATTCCTCATATGCCAAAGGCTGTTTCTGCAGGAATTACAGGATTTGTAACTACAATTGCTCATACACTGCTTGTTCTTGGATGTCTTTATATTTTCCAGGGTGCTGCTGTTCGCGAAGTTCTTGGTGGAATGGGATATCTGGCCCTTGTTGCTGCCTGCGGATTAAATGCTGTACTTGAAGCAACTGCTGCAACAATTATTTCTGTAGCAATTTATACTACTCTCTTCTTCGCAGGAAAAAGAAAGTCAAAGCTTTCTGAAGAAGAATAAACAAAACAAACAATTCGAAAATTCTTAAATAATCTGAATGTCATGCCCCTCGCGAAGTTTTCGTGAGGGGTTTTGTTTTATAAATAATTTTTTTCTTTAGAAATTCTACTTTTGCCACTATAATAGAGGTCAGCATTTTTTAAGGGAGTTTTACGTGTCAAACATTGTTAGAACTGTCAGCATTTCAACTTTATGTTTCCTTTCTTTCTTTTGTTTTCAGGTAGGAGTTTTTTTGTGGTCTGGGCATAAGTTAAAGCAGAATGGGCGCCGAACACTTATTTTTATTGAATTGTTTACAGGATTTATGCTACTTTTTGATGCACTTGCATATATTTACCGCGGTAATACCAGCGAGCTCGGCTGGTATATGGTGCGTCTCAGTAATTTATTTGTATATATCTGTAATTTCTCAATTTCGTTTTTTGTCTGTTTTTATGTCTGTGAATTCATTAAGCAGTCGCGTTTGAGTTTAACGTTGATTTTCCATCCTAAAACTGCTGTAAAAAGCGGAATTCCAGTTCAGCTTTTTATAGTCCTCTTTTTATGTCTTGCTGGCATTTGTGCTATAATTATCAGTCAGTTTACAAATCTTTTCTATTATTTTGATGAGAATAATCTTTATCACAGAAATGCTTTATTTCCAGTAGGAGTTGGCTTAGGACTTTTACCAGGTCTTATTACTCTTACCGTTCTTTTACAGAACAAAAAGAAGATGCAAACAAATGAGTTTATTTCTCTTTTACTCTATTTTGCACTTCCTATGGTAGGCGTAATCTTAATTCTTGTATCCTATGGTTTTTCATGGATTAATATTTCACTTGGATTTGGTGCCTTGCATCTGTTCTATTCTTCCATAAAGTTGATGGAACTGGAATTCTATTCTGGTGAGCGTGCTCATAAAATTATAAGTCCTGGTTACAAAACAGAAACAACTTCTATTAAGTCGCGAAAGAGGGTAGCAAGAAGTCATTTGTGGCAGGCACTTTCTATAAGCCTTGGTGGAATTCTTTTAGTACTTCTGATTGTATCTATTAAAGGTATATCGCTTCCAGAAAAAACACTGACAATAGAAAAGCCTTATGTAGAAAATGATTCTTCAAAATCAGTTTGTGTAACTTTTGGCCGTAATGCAGAAAAGCATTGGGTTGATGAAGGTGATCCTGACAGAACAGGTGCTCAGTTTGACGGTGTGATTTATAACAATATGAGCAGCACAATCATCACAGACTGGAACTTTTCTATTTATGTTCCGGATAATTGTTCGATTGACCCGGGCCCATGGAATGGAACTTTTACACTCTCTGATAATTTATTAAATGTAAAAAAGCCACATGCAGAAGATGCTGAAAATATTCACGGTGAAGATTTTTACACCATCACTCCGCTAAAGACTCTTGGTTTTGGTTGTATTATGTACACGCCGCATAAATATCAGCCGCTCGAACAGAAAATCATTTTTTCATATTCAAGTATTTTAAAACCGCTCACAAACAAGTTTTTTAAGATTTTCCTTGCGTTGCTTTTTATCATCTTTATTATTACGACAACAATCATGCTTCTTGAAGGAAAACTCATTCGTGTTGAAGAGGAGAACAGAAAACTTGAAAACACAGTAAAAGAGCGAACAAAAGAACTTGAGGCAGAAAAGAACCGTTCTGAAAATCTTTTATTGAATATTCTTCCAAAAGAGATTGCAAAAGAACTTACGGAACATCCTGAACGAACAATAGCTAAGGAATATCCGAATGTTACCGTACTTTTTACAGATATTGTCGGCTTTACAAAAATCAGCGGGGAGATGACTGCAGAAGAAGTTGTTACCATGCTAAACAAAATGTTTACAATGTTTGATGAACGAGCTCAGCGTGAAGGCATTGAAAAAATCAAAACAATTGGAGATGCTTATATGGCCGCCGCCGGTCTTACAGAAGCAGAGTATAATGATGGAGCTTTAAGAATGATTCGCTTTGCTAAAGGGCTTTTAGAGGATGTTCAGGCTTTTAATGAGAATTCGAATATCAAACTTTTGATAAGACTTGGAGTAAACTCTGGGCCGGTTGTTGCAGGTGTAATTGGTAAAACAAAGTTCATTTACGATATCTGGGGCGACACAGTTAATGTTGCAAGTCGAATGGAGAGTACCGGGCTTCCTATGCGAATCCATGTAACAGAAACTACAAAAGATCAGACTATAAGCCGTTACCAGTACAGCAAAAATACCGAAATTGATGTAAAGGGTAAAGGCATGATGAAGACTTTCTTTATGTAGAAGAACCGGCAGCTGCTAGATTTTTGGCAGAATTGTGATTCCCATTGGCTTATCTTGAGAACCATCCGGCATTGGAACAAAGAAACAGCCGGTAAGAATTGCTCCGGTTGCTTTTGTTATATTTTTAGCGGTGTTTTCAGTTTCATTTTCCTGTTCGCTTTCTTCTGTATTTGCGCGGTCGCACTTAGAAACAAAATCGGAAACGATTTCATAAGCGCGGTCGTAATCTGCAACAAGAATAAAAACCTTGATTGAGAAAGCAGAAGATGAAGAAAGATTATTCAGTGAATAAAATGAATTTGCGTGTTCATTTTCTGTATATGTCGGAATATTTTCAGCAAAAAGCAGGCTGCGAATCATAGAACAGGCCATCTGTCCGCCGACAGACAAAAATTGCTGTGTCTGCTCACCGTTACGTACTCGTTCAAAATAGCCCTTTTCAAATTCTTCAGATTGCTTAATAGCCTCGTTGTGTTCCTCTTCATTGGTATATAAATCAGCTAAAGACGAAGCATTCTTCTGTTCATTAAGTTTGCGAATCCCTGTTCTGATAAAATAAATACACAAAATTCCAAAAGCTGTATAAGCAAAAATCGAAAATAAAATCATATTTGTATAATAGCTTAAATAAAGTTTGATATCTATAGGTTGTTTATCGTTTTATACCATATACAACACATTAATTTATGTTTGCATTTTTGGGTTGCTGAGATTAAAATATATACAAGGAGCAGATAATTGAGCGGGCAAGGGAGCGAAAAGGTTAGTAATGAAAGATTAAAAATTCTCCTTGTTGAATCACCTGAGGTTAAACTTGAGGAGCTTCGAAAAATCATTACAGAAGTATATGATGTTATTACTGTCTCAAAAGAACAGGATGCCATTTCGCTCCTAAATGAATCATCTAATAATATTGTTGCGGGAATTTTTTATATCGGAATAGCTAAAAAGCTTTTAAGCGAAATCCGCAGTATACCAAAGTTAGAAAAACTATCGGTTCTGATTGCAACAGACGCAGATAATTCAGAGCTTGAAGATGTCTTGCTTGATTTAAATGCAATTGATTTCTTAAAGAAACCGTTTGACAAACGTCGTGTATTAAACCGTCTTAAAACTGCGATAAAGCTTTCAGAGACTAACCGGATAATTGATGAACTTGAACGTGACGAACTTACATCTCTCCTTACCCGGCAGGCTTTTTTGCGTAAAGCAGAAGAAGTGCGTTCTGCAAATCCAGATAAAACTTATTGTATTATTGCTTTTGATTTTGAAAATTTTAAGTCGTCAAACTCACTTTATGGCGAAGCAAAATGTAACGAGTTTTTAGCCTATACTGGACAGCATTTGAGTAAGGCCGTTGACAGGGCTCTTTCGGGGCGTTTTGGTGGAGACCAGTATGTACTCTTTTATGAATATGATAAAGAAGTACATCTGGATAAACTTTATAATATTCGTGATACAATTTTAAATACGGCTCCAATTCCTCATCAAATTGTAAAAGCAGGTATCTATGCTCCAATTGATCCGGAACTTTCAATGGTAGTTTGCTGCGACAGGGCTTTTCTTGCAATTCGAAAAATAAAGGGTATTTATGGTAAAAATATTTCCTTTTATGAAAGCAGTATGCAAAGTGAGCTTTTAAACGAGCAGCACATCATAGAAACAATGGAACGCGGTCTGGAAGAAGAACAGTTCCTGGTTTTTTATCAGCCAAAGCATGAGGCAGTTACAGGAAAGATTGTAGGAGCTGAGGCTCTTGTGCGCTGGAATCATCCGGAATATGGTTTTATGGCGCCTGGCCAGTTTATTCCACTTTTTGAACGAAATGGTTTTATAACAAAACTTGATGCTTTTATTCTTGAAAAGGTTTGCAAAGATATTATTCACTGGCAGCAGGAAGGTTTACCTATTGTTCCTGTTTCTGTAAATGTTTCCCGACGCGATTTTATGGAGCCGGGTTGTATTGCGAATCAACATGAAATAATAGAAAAGTATAAAATAGACCATTCTTTGCTTCATATGGAAGTAACGGAATCGTTGTATTCAGATAATACAGAAGTCATTATAGAGCAGGTTAGAGAAACTCAGAAACGCGGACACATGATTGAAATGGATGACTTTGGATCAGGTTATTCATCTCTTGGTTCGCTTTCTTCTTTTCCTATTGATATTCTCAAGCTTGATATTACTTTTGTACGAAATATTAAAACCAATGAAATTATAATAGAAAATATTATCAAAATGGCTCACAGAATGGGGCTGCTTACAGTTGCAGAAGGGGTTGAAGATGGAGAGCAATTAAGGGTCCTTCAATATCTTGGGTGTGATTATATCCAGGGGTATTATTTTTCTCCGCCACTTCCAATTAAAAAATTTGAATCTTATCTCAAAAAAACTACAGTGACGAACTGTGGAAAGATACAGTTTCCTTCTCAAGAAAACCAGGAACCACTTTCATTAAATGAATCTATGCTGATGGCTGCAAATGAAGTTGCCGAAGGTTTGCCTGGTGGTTTTATTACCTACCATGTAGACGGCTTTAGGGAAATAATTTCTTTTAACCGGGAGCTTTTGAATATTTATGCCTGTGAAACGGCAGAAGAATTCAGACAGAAAACTGCAAATTCGATTACCGGGCTGGTATTTGCGGATGATATTGAGGTTCTGATTAAAAGCATAAATAATCAAATTTCTGGCAACAATGATGTTTACAATATTGATTTTAGAATTAAAGATAATAAAGGTGTTGTAAAATATGTGAGTGCAATGGGCCGTCATGTTGAAACAAAACAATATGGCAAAATATGTTTCTGTTTTATTAACGATATTACAGAGAGAGAACGCCGTAATGCCATGGCAGAAAACGAGCGCTTAAAACAGCTTGAGATGAAGAGACTCTCTGAATTTAATATAAGTGCAAATAAAGCAAAAAATATTTTTATGTATAATGTTGCCCGCGATATTATTCCTTCTTTGCAGACAATTATTCGTTATACAAATTCAATCAAGGAGTGTGCTGGTCAGGAAGAGCTGGTACTAAAAAATGTAGCAAATGCAAAACAGTCAGAAGAGACATTGCTTGCATATGTTAATGATATTCTAGAAATTGCGAGACTTGAAAGTGGTGAAATAAAACTTGTTGAAACCGCTACAGATATAACAAATGCAACCTTCCGTATTTATGGTTTAATTGAAGAAGCTGCCAAAAAGAAGGGAATTGAAGTTGAATATTATGAACAGATAGAAAGTCCATATATTTATCAGGATGTACGTCATACTGTAGAGATGGTTTTGAATATTGTACAGAATGCCGTAAAATATACTCCAAGTGGGGGCAAGGTAAAATTCTGGCTTAAGCAGACTGTGCTTAAAAATAAAGAAGATTGTATTGTTGAGTTCTTCTGTCAGGATAATGGAATTGGAATGGAAGAAGAATTTATTCCTTATGCCTGCAAGAGTTTTACTCGTGAAGCAAACGAGGTAAATGCAAAAATTGCAAGTTCCGGGCTGGGACTTGCCGTAGTTCAGAACCTGATGACCTTAATGAAAGGGGAAATTGAAATTCAAAGTACAAAAGGAAAAGGAACCATCGTACATACTTCTCAGCCTCATCGTCTCGCCAACAAAGAAGATGTCTTAAACGAGACGATGTTGATTGAAGCTAAGAAGTTCTAAAATTAAAACAGAGAGTTTTTGGCATCGCCAGGTTCAGCAAATGGACCAGCGAGTACCTTGCTTCCAGAGCGTTTATTTCCAAAGAAATCTGTATCAAATGTAATAGGACTTCCATCCGGATTTTCATAGTTTTCTTCCGGTTCAAATGCTGGAGGAATATCTTCTGTCTTCATCAGTTTGCCTTTTACAGCCTTTGCTGGAATTGTACCGCTTTCAATCAAATCATAAAGGTTTGTCTTAAGCTTGATTTTTCCACCTTTTTCTTCGTAACCGATTGTTACTTCGGTTTTTGAATCAACATAGGCTGGAGTTTCCTTCATCATAGGTTTTGCACCATTCAGGTAAACGTTTCCTTCTGCCCATACTGGAAGTTCGCTGTAATAGCGGTCGGTAGTTGCTGAACCCATTCCGCAGTAGCCCTTGAACTGAGCATCCCATTCTGCAAAAGTAGGATAGTTGTTATAAGGAACTGTTCCTGCTACAAAGTTTGAATCATCCCAATCATTATGAGTATTTGCTAACATGCGGGCTGCAAACTCGGTGCAAATTTCCTGCTGAATAAAGATGTTGTTGTAGAACTTACAGTCACCGTGAAGAATTGTCATAAAACCTGCAACTTCTGTGCGATGAATCATATGATAAGGCGTATAGCGTGGAGAAGGGCGGTTTGGGGCACCGTTATTACAGCCACGGCCAACTGCAGTAAAGCTTCCGGCAACAATGTTGTGAACAAGAGCAACACCCTGAGTAGCGAGCTTAAGTGCACGTGGTGAAAGGAAGATGTTATTATCTACAAGAGTTGGGCCATGTGAAACTTCTATAAAGAGATCTTCTGCAACTTCGGCAACAATATTTTTACCTGGGCGGCGAGGAGGGCAGTTGTCGTGGAAGAAGTTCTGTGTTACGCGTGTTCCCTGAGCCTGCCAGTCCAGCCAGATTCCGCGGGTACAGTGATGAATATGGTTGCGGCGGTAAATACAGTCGATTGCGGCATGCATTTTGATTCCACCGATTTCAGCTCCTGCAAGATTCTGCTTATTATTGATGTGATGAATGTGGTTATCTTCAATCAGAGAGAACACTCCACCAAGGTGACCTACAATACCTGTCTGGCCACAGTCGTGAATGTTACAGCGGCGTACAATGTGAGAACCGATGTTTTCTTTATTCCAGCCTTCTACCTGTGCCTGGCAGATACAGTCGCGCTCTGTCTGAGTTCCGTCTTTGTATTTTGTCTTAAGCCATTTATTGTCGTTATTTGGCTGCTTATATTTTCCAAGAGAGATTCCCGAGCATTTTGATTCGTAAACTTCACAGTCTTCGATAATCCAGCCCTTAGACCAGTGAGGTCCTATCATACCTTCCTGATAAGCTGTTGGAGGAGCCCACTGAGTTGCTGCCTGAGAAACAGTAAAGCCGCTCAGGGTAATGTAACCAATGCCTTCTTTCTGAGGATAGAAGCAGTTACGGCGTACGCTGATTTCAACATTTTCTTTGTTAGGGTCTTTACCAAGGAAGTTTGCATAGAATACAGTTTCGTCGGCTTTTTTATCCTGTTCTGCATACCATTTGTAACGAGAGAAATCTGTGTCCCAGGCAGCTTCACTAGGTGCAGCGGCTTTTACTTCATCGAGGGACTGAACTTCGTACATAGATTTTCCGTTGAGGTAAACATCTCCAGTATGAGCGATAAAATAAGCAATGAACCAGTCGCCGCTTACTAGTGTTTTGTAAGGATTGTATTTTCCAAAAATTGAGTTTGGAACACGGGCTGTATAAACTGAGCCTTCGACTTTTTTCCAGTTTTTTAATTCTTCTGCACCAGTAATGTGAGCTCCAAGTTTTTTTTCTGAACGGTAAACAATAGGTGCTCCTTCTTTACCAGCGTGCTTTGGATTTACGTTTTCGCGGTAAATACCTGGTGCAACAATAACTTCGTCTCCTGCTACAGCGATATCAGCTGCAAGTTGAATTTTATTAAAAGGATTTTCTTTAGATCCGTTGCCATCAGCCTTAGCTGCGGCATTTACATAATATTTCATTACATCTCCTATGTAGTGGTTAGACTTGTCAAAACCACGATTAATCATATCAATTGTATTATATTATAGAAAAAAGTGTATAAAAAAAATCTCTGAATATTGTATAATGGTATTATGATTTCTTTGATTGTAGCATACGCTCATAATAATGTAATTGGAAACAAAGGTCGTATTCCATGGGATATTCCAGACGACCGCGAGCATTTTAAGCAGCTTACACTCGGCAGTATTGTTGTTATGGGCCGCCGTACCTTTGAAGAAATTTATAAAAAGTTTGGGGCAGGGCTTCCGGGGCGCGAAACAATTGTCATTTCGAAGACAACAAATTATGAAGGGGCAAATTATCGGACAGTCATCAGCTTAGAAAAAGCCCTTGAACTTGCTAAATCTTTGTTCCCGCAAAAAGAGATTTTTATCTGTGGCGGAGAGTCAGTTTATAAGGAAGCCATAGAGTCAAAACTGGTCAATAAAATGTATATCACAGAAATTGATGCAGACATTTCTGGAGATGCATTTTTTCCGGAATTTGATGCAGCTGATTTTGAAATAAAAGATAAAAACAAAATAGATTTACCAATCCCGCATTGCTTTATAGAGTGTCATTGTCGGACTTGATCCTGCGATGTTTGCGAAGCAAACTCGTTTACAATCTGTAAAACACTATTCCTATACAGATTCTCCGGTCAAGCCGGAGAATGACACATATTCGTCTACTTGGATAATTATGTAACCTATTTTATAAATCAGTGTTATAATTGTATTAATAGGTTCTAAACCAAGGAGTTCAAGATGAAGAAATTATTAATTATTTCAATCTCGGCTTTACTTGCAGCAACTATGATTACTGGTTGTGCTTCAAAGCCAAAGTCATCTGCAAAAACAGTGACCGAATCCAAAAAAGAATCTAAAAAACGTGTAATTTTTGTTACAGCTGATGGTTTTTCAAAAAACTTACTTGAAGTTGTAACTATTCCTGCCGCAGAAAAAGATTCTGCATTTAGTAAGGCTTCGGAAGAAAATCCGGTAGACCTTATGGCTTTCTACATTGCTCAGACAGAAACAACTTATGCACGATGGTATGAAGTTTATACCTGGGCTAAAGGCAATGGTTATACCTTTGCAAATCCTGGAAGAGAAGGAAATGCTGGAGTTGATGGAGCTGAACCAGCAGGTACTTTGCAGCCAGTTACTTCAATCAGCTGGCGAGATGCTGTAGTCTGGTGTAATGCTGCCAGTGAAAAAGACGGGCTCACTCCAGTTTACAAGTATAACGGTGCAGTTCTGAAAGAAGCAGATAATGCAAAAGATGGTGACGGTAAGGCTGAAAATGCAATAATTGATGAAAATGCAAATGGTTATCGCCTTCCTACTGAAGCTGAATGGGAATTTGCTGCTCGTGGTGGAGATCCATTTGCAGAAAACTGGGCTAAAATGTATGGTGCAGAAGATAAAGCTGATTCTGTAGCATGGTGTACAGAAAATTCTGGTGATACAACTCATGATGTTAAGACAAAGGCTGAAAATCCATTTGGAATGTACGATATGAACGGAAATGTCTGGGAATGGTGCTATAATCCATGGTCAAATAGTCCTATGCGTCGTACAATGCGCGGTGGAAGCTATAGAAAACCAGCTGAAAATGTCACAGTAGTTTCACGTGATTATGCTCCTGTTTCCAGAAAGTATGATGACGTAGGCTTCCGTGTAGTAAAATTTGCACTTTCTGCCCGCGATGCAAAATAAGCCTAAAATCGAAAATCCGTTAAAAAACGGGCTGCGACAGCGGGCCGTTTTAGGATTATCGAAAAAACGGCTCAGAGCGAGATTAATCGAGCGATTTACGCTCCTTGCTATACTAAGGGCTTGATTTTATCCACTAGTTATAGTATATTAATTTATGAGCAGACGCTATATGTAGTGTCTGCTCATTTTTATCTAAATCTAAGTACTACAAATATTGGTGGGAAATCATGAAAATTATTAAACGTAACGGCGAAGAAACCGTTTTCGATATCAGAAAAATTGAAACAGCTATTTCTAAAGCAAATGCAGTAATTCCAGAGGCAGACCGCCTTACTGATGACTATATCAAGGCAGTTGCAGGAAAAGTTTCTTCAACCTGTCAGGCAAGTAAGGTTCAGATGAACGTAGAAGCAATTCAGGATCTTGTAGAAACTGAGCTTATGCGTGTTGGTGCCTTTAATCTTGCAAAGGTTTATATCACTTACCGCTACCGCCACGCCCTTATGCGTAAGCAGAATTCAACTGACCAGCAGATTTTGAGTCTTTTGGAATGCTGTAATGAAGAAGTAAAACAGGAAAACTCAAACAAAAACTCAACTGTTGTAAGCGTTCAGCGCGACTATATGGCCGGTGAAGTTTCTAAGGATATTACAAAACGCTTCCTTCTGGATGAAGATATTGTAGAAGCACATAATGAAGGAATCATTCACTTTCACGATGCAGACTATTTTGCCCAGCACATGCACAACTGCGACCTCGTAAATCTTGAGGATATGCTTCAGAATGGAACAGTAATCAGCGGAACAAAAATCGACACACCACATTCTTTCTCAACAGCCTGCAATATTGCAACTCAGATTATTGCTCAGGTTGCTTCAAGCCAGTACGGCGGACAGAGTATTTCGCTCAGTCACCTTGCTCCGTTTGTTGATGTAAGCCGCAAAAAGCTCATCAAGGAATTGAATCAAACAGTAGAAGAAACAGGTGTTCATTTTACAAAAGAACAGTTTGACCATATAGTAGAGCGCCGCCTTGCAGATGAAATCACTCGCGGTGTTCAGACAATTCAGTATCAGGTTGTAACTTTGATGACTACAAATGGTCAGTCTCCATTCGTAACAGTTTTCATGTATCTTAATGAAGCAAAGAACGAACAGGAAAAGGCAGACCTTGCTTTGATTATTGAAGAAGTATTAAAGCAGAGATATCAGGGAGTTCGTAACGAAAAAGGTTACTGGGTTGCTCCGGCTTTCCCTAAACTCATTTACGTTCTTGAGCCGGATAATATAGAAGAAGGTTCACAGTATTATTACCTTACAGAGCTTGCTGCAAAATGTACCAGCCGCCGCCTTGTTCCGGATTATATTTCTGAAAAGAAGATGTTTGAACTTAAGGAAGGAAACTGCTATCCATGTATGGGCTGCCGTTCATTCCTCACAGTTTACCGCGATGAAACTGGCCGTCCAAAGTTCTACGGACGTTTTAATCAGGGAGTTGTAACACTCAACCTTGTTGATGTTGCCTGCTCTTCCGGTAAGGATATGGAAAAGTTCTGGAAGATTTTTGATGAACGCCTTGAGCTTTGCCGCCGCGCTCTTATGCTTCGCCACAAACGCCTTCTTGGAACTCCAAGCGACGTGGCTCCAATTCTCTGGCAGAACGGTGCGCTTGCCCGCCTCGAAAAAGGTGAAGTAATCGACAAGCTTTTGTTCAACGGTTATTCAACAATTTCTCTGGGCTATGCAGGCCTTTGCGAATGTGTGCGCTACATGACAGGTAAGCCACACACAGACCCAAGTGTAACTCCATTTGCCCTGGAAATTATGAAGCATATGAACGAAGCCTGTGCTAAGTGGCGCGAAGAAACTTCAATTGCCTTCAGCTTGTACGGAACACCGCTCGAAAGTACAACTTACAAATTTGCAAAATGTCTTAAAATGCGTTTTGGCGAAATTGCCGGCGTAACAGATAAGAACTATATTACAAACAGCTACCACGTTCACGTAACTGAGCCAATTGATGCTTTTGAAAAGCTCACATTCGAAAGTCAGTTCCAGGAGCTCTCTCCGGGTGGTGCTGTAAGTTACGTTGAAGTTCCAAATATGGAAAACAATATTCCGGCTGTTCTTGCAGTTCTTCGTCACATTTACGACAACATTATGTATGCCGAGCTCAATACTAAGAGCGATTGCTGCCAGAAGTGTGGCTTTACCGGCGAGATTCAGGTTGTTGAGGATGATGGTAAACTGGTTTGGGAATGCCCTCAGTGTGGTAACCGCGATCAGGCTACAATGAATGTTGCGCGTCGTACCTGTGGTTACATTGGTACTCAGTACTGGAACCAGGGACGTACTCAGGAAATTAAGGAAAGGGTTTTACACTTGTAAAAAATTGTCACCCCGAACTTGATTCGGGGTCTATGATAATTAGATCCTGAATCAAGTTCAGGATGACACTAAGTGTTGGGGCGGTTGAATGTTTTACGGAAATATTAAAAAGTGCGATGTCGCGGATGGCGAGGGAGTAAGAGTTACTCTTTTTGTCTCCGGCTGCCGTATTCACTGCCCCGGCTGTTTTCAGCCCCAGACTTGGGATTTTAATTTTGGCCGCGAGTTTACGGAAGAAACGCAGCTGGAATTATTGGACGCGCTCAAGCCGCAGTATATTGCGGGGCTCACGGTGCTTGGGGGCGAGCCCTTTGAACCCGAAAATCAGGCAGTGCTTGCACCTTTCCTTGAAAGAGTTCGCAACACTTATCCACAAAAAAACATATGGTGTTACACCGGCTACGTCTACGAGCAGGATCTGCTCGAAGGTGGCCGCAAACACACCGAATACACAGACCGCATGCTTTCCTGTATAGACGTACTCGTTGACGGTCCATTCATCCTCGAAAAACGCAATCTTATGCTGGAATTTCGCGGCAGTGAGAATCAGCGCATATTACGTTTGAAATAGATCCCCGGGTCAAGCCCGAGGATGACATTTGTCCCCTCGTCATTGCGCGGCGCAGCACCCCGCCCCCTGCAAACCACAGCACATCGTCATTGCGAGCCGAAGGCGAAGCAATCCACCCCTTTTGAAAGTAAAAAAAATTTCCATTTTAAAAAACATTTTTTAATCTTTCAAAAAATTGTTTTATTTTTTTTCCGCTCTATAATGTAGCCATAAAGTAAAGAGGTTACAAAGAACCTCATACAGGAGCTATGTTATGAATTTTGCACATCTTTTTGAAGCAGCAATGTTGGTTTGTTTTGGATTTTCTTGGCCTTTAAATGTAATGAAAGCTTACAAAGCACGTACCGCAAAAGGCACAAGCCTTCCATTTATTATTTTGATTATTACTGGTTATGTTGCAGGAATCACTGCAAAAATCATCAACGGACAGTTTAATTACGTACTTGCTGTTTACTTCTTGAATCTGGCAATTGTTATGACAAACGTATTTGTTTACATCAGAAACAAAGCGTTAGATAAAAAGGTTGAGGCTAAGAGCAACCTCAAAATCACTGCAAACGATATTAAGAATGTTGTAGAAAAGGAGGAAAGTATGATGAACTACACAAATTCTTTGGATGAATTAATCAATAAAACTGCAGTAACTGCAGAAAAGAAGAATGCTGTTATTCTTATGGGTGGCAGTCTGGACAAAGAGATTCCTGTAAGCAATCTTGCTAAAGAATATAACTTCAACTTCGACATCTACAACAAAAGCAATGCAAATCTTTCACTCGCAAATGCACAGGACTATTTCCAGAAAAATGTTGCAGCACTTGCACCAGAAGGAATCCTTATTCACGTTGGTGAAAAAGACCTTGGCTTGTTCAAATCAGATTCAGCTTCTTTCGACAGCAATTATCTTAAACTTATCGAAAGCGTAAAAGCAAGCAACAAGAATTGCAGAATTACACTGGTATCTATCGAGAACTCTACAAACGACAAATCAATAGAACTTATGAATGCTCACATCAAGGCAATTGCAGATGCAGAACACGCAGGTTTTGTAAGCCTCGACTACGCAAGCATCTGGAATCCAGAAGCCCTCAAAACTTCTTCTGCTTTTGCTTATAACATGGGTCTTAAAATCCGCAAACCATTGCGCGATGTAGCTGAAATCCTTTACAGCTGGGCATTCTATAACATCAAGAGAAACACAATCGAAACACTGGTTGGCTAATTGTAATACCTTCTCTGCTGACAGGCGTTTACGGGACTATCTCACATAATGAGAAGTCCCGTTTTTTTTGTTGAAGAAGCTTTTGATTAAAAAATCTTGCAAACTATACTCTTTCTGATAAAATATAATTAGGATTATAAAATCGGAGTTTCATATGTTAAAATTCATCATTAAGTTTTTGAAGGCTTTGAACAGCAATTCACATCCGGGTGAAATTGCTCATGCTGTTTGTCTTGGAATGTTGCTTGGATTTTTACCAAAGAACAACATTTTCTGGTTCATTATTACTGTTTTTGTTTTGTTTATGCGAATTAATAAAGGTGCGCTGGTGCTTTGCACTCTGGCATTTTCGCTTCTGGCACCTTTGTTTGATCCGATATTTGATCTGGTTGGTTACTGGTTCCTTACAATTCCGGCGCTTGAGCCTGCTTTTGCCTTCCTTCTTGATATTCCTTTTGTTGGTTTTACAAAGTTCAATAATACTATTGCTTCGGGTTCGCTTTTGTGCGGGCTTGTGCTTTATATTCCGCTTTATGTAATTGCCCGTCTTTTAGTCTGGCTGATGAGAAATAAGATTGTGCCGGTTTTGCGCAAAACAAAATTCATTGTTGCAATCTCAAAAATTCCGCTGATTAAAAAGGCTGCTGCACTTGCGGCTAAGAAGGACTAAGGGGGCGCTCAAATGAAAAAGATTCCATCACTTTTTAGAAAAAAATATACTGCAAAAAAACTCGAAAAGAAAATCTATAAAAAGCTTTATGTCCCAGATGATAAAAAATATGTAAAGGGCCTTTTTACGGAAGTTGAAAAAAAGGGAGCAAAGCAGATTCCAATTTATGCAATTCCAGCTGATAAGGCTGAACAGCTTGCAAAAAAAGATATGAAACGCCTTAAGCTTCTTGCAAAGCAGATTAAAAAACAAAAGGGACGTGTGAACTTTGTTCCTCTGATTGTAACAATTGCTTTTATTGTGGCAATTCCAATTTGTTTTTCAATGTTCAAAAATGTAATTATCAAAAAAGCAATTACTGTCGCTTGCGAAAATATTTTTGAAGCAAAGACCGATATAGAAAAGGTTGATTTTAAGTTCCTGGATTCTTCACTCAAAATCAAGAAAATTGAAATTGCCAACAAGAATGATTACATGAAAAATCTTGTGGACATTGGTTCTATTACAATTGATTTTGATTTAGGTCAGCTTTTGCGCAAGCGCTTTGTTGCAGATGAGCTTTCGGTTCTTGATGTAAATAGCGGAACAGAAAGAAAAACTTCTGGAGAACTGTCTCCTGCAAAAGAAAAGAAAATTAAAAAACAAAAGGCAAAGGCAGAAAAGGAAGCTTCTGAATCAAAGCTTGGAAAAGCACTTTCAGATAAAAAAGCCGTTGCAGCTAATTCGTTAGAAAAAAATATTACCGGACTATTTAATCAGTTTAATCCTGAAACCTTAATGCAAAATTATGCGGCTCAGTTACAGACTCCTGCAATTTCGAAGCAGGTTCAGGAACAAATTCCACAGATTGTTGCAAAGTGGCAGGCGAAGCCGGCGGAGGTTCAGAAAACCGTAGATGAACTTCAAAAATCTGTAAATGAAATTATGTCTTTTGATTACAGCGCTGTACAGAATAATCCGTTGAAAATCAAAGAGTTTATTGAATCGTTAGATGCAACTTACAAAAATATTGATAAGGTAAAAAACGATGCTAATGGAGTGTTAAACAGTTTTAATGCGGACATAGCAGAAGCTGACGGTCTTAGAAAAACTGTGCAGAATGCAGTTACACACGATATGAACTTTGCAAACTCAGAAATCAACAAAATTAAATCGCTTAATGTTTCTGATGGAACAAAGCTCATAAGCGGAATGTTCGAAAATGTTGCGTGTGATGTGCTTGGAAAATATTATCCTTATGCGCAGAAGGGCGTAAACTATCTGCTTGAATTGAAATCAAAGCAGGCTTCTAAACCAAAGACAGAAAAAGTAAAAAAGGAAAAAAAGAAGTACAGCGTAAAACGTGCCCCTGGCCGCGACATTTTCTATAGACAGGATAAAGTTCCGGCATTATGGATTAAAAAGATGGCTGGTTCAGGTCCAAACTTTTTTGCACAGGCCACAGATATTGCAAGCAATCAGGATATAATCAACAAGCCTGCAAGGATTGATTTTAATATGGATTTGTGGAACCTGCAGCATACTGCAAAGCTCGTTGTCGATTTTAGAACTGAAACAAAGGAACCTCTTGTTCGTGCAGATTATGGTTTGAAAAATATTCCGTTAAATATTCCTGCAGAAAAATTTGGTGAATATCCTGGAGTTCCTTCGTTTGATGCAAAGTGTGCTGTAGATGCAATTTTCAAGATTTTTGATGATGAAGGATTTGAAATTACTGGTAAGGGCTTGCTAACAGATCTTAAGATTTCTACAGTTCCATTTGAACCGGAATATGCTTCTAAGATTTATTCGAGTGTAATGGGTCGAATTAATACAGTGCGTGCAAGCATGACAAGCGGCTTTACAATTTCTGATGGACTTAAAATGGCTCTTGATTCTGATGCTGATGTTCAGGTGATTAATTCGATTAAAAAAGAAATGGAAGCTCAGCTTGCAGGCATCAAAGAAAATCTTAAGGCAGAACTAACTAAGAGAATCAATGAAGCTAGTGGCGGGGCTCTCGGTCAGTTTGGTTCACTTGATGATATTAAATCTAAGCTAACAGGTTCGGTAGGTCAGGCTAACGGTTACGAAAAACAGCTTACACAAAAACGTTCCGAAGCAGAAAAGCAGCTGAAGGGCAAGGCTGAAGAAGCAACCAAAAAAGCAACAGACAGTGCAAAGAAAGAGATTGGAAATCAATTAAAGAAATTGTTCTAATATGAAATCCCCGGTAGGTCCGGGGATTTTTAAATTTGACTTTAAACTGAATTCTCTGTATATTAGTCTTAGTAGTTCTAAATAATACTACTAAGACTAATAGCAAAGGCGCGGAATCAGTTTATGTCAGATATGAACTTTATAGACAGCTTAAATGATTTTGGACTCACTCGTCAGGAGGGAACAATTTATTGTGCTCTTCTGAATCATGGGGAAATGACTGGCTATGAAGTTGCAAAAGATACCGGGATTTCGCGTTCTAACGTTTATGCAGCTCTTACTGCTCTTGTTGAAAAGGGTGCTGCTTATCTTGTTCAGGGTGAAGCTACAAAATATCGCCCAATAGAAATCAATATTTTTACAGAAAATAGAATTCGCGATTTGCAGAAGACTGCTGTCTGGCTGGAAAAACATTCACCTCGTAAAGTAATTTCTTGTGACGGCTACATCACAATTATTGGTGCCCGTAATATTAAAAACAAAATTCATGAAATGCTTACCAAAACTGAACTGCGACTTTATATAATGGCCAGTGCAGAAATCCTTTCTGAATTTAAAGAAGAATTAACTGAAATCGTAAAGGCTGGTAAAAAAGTTGTTATTATGACTAAGGGCTTTAATATTTCTGGTGCAATACATTATGAAACAAAACCAGAAGATGGGCAGATTCGTTTTATAACAGATTCTGCTTATGTATTAACCGGTGAACTTACCGGTGATGAACACGATACCTGTTTGTATTCCGGACAGAAAAACCTCGTTGAGGTTATGAAGGAAGCATTAAAGGATAAAATTACGCTTTTGAGCGAAGGAGATAAAAAATGAAAATTGGTATTTTAGGTTATGGTAACCTTGGTAAGGGAGTTGAGGCCGCTGTTAAGCAGAATCCGGATTGTGAATTGACTGCTGTGTTCACACGCCGCGACCCTGCTAGTGTAAAAATTCTTACGGCAGGCGTTCCTGTATACAACATTTCTGAAGTTGAAAAACACAAGAATGATATTGATGTTCTTATCATCTGTGGTGGTTCTGCAACAGACCTTCCAAAACAGACTCCTGAATATGCAAAATATTTCAATGTAATTGACAGTTTTGATACACATGCAAAAGTTCCTGAGCACTTTGCAAATGTAGATAAATCAGCAAAGGACTTTAAGCATACAGCCCTCATCAGCTGCGGCTGGGATCCAGGACTTTTCAGTCTTGCTCGTCTTTACTCTAACTGCATCCTACCGAACGGTAGTGACTATACTTTCTGGGGAAAGGGAGTAAGCCAGGGACACTCTGATGCCATCCGCCGC
>OCVV011358399.1_pt1 | contig 22246 bp, 19 predicted proteins | sample 1539721 | NCBI WGS metagenome assembly OCVV01 (sample SAMN02144230, study PRJEB22623) | gut metagenome | biome: sheep rumen | host: Ovis aries | place: New Zealand
GTTGTCTTAAATGCAGGTGCCTATACTCATACAAGTGTGGCTCTTCAGGACTGTATTCGCTCGTTGAAATGTCCTGTTGTTGAGGTTCATATATCAAATGTTCACAAGCGTGAGGAGTTTCGTCATAAGAGCATGATTAGCTGTGCCTGCCTTGGTGTTATTGCTGGTTTTGGTCTTGCTGGATATGAACTTGCCATTCGTGGAATCATCGCAAATAAGTAAATGACAGAGACTGATAAACTCGACCGTTACGTTGCTGAGCATATTGATGCTGAAGGGGATTATCTATATCGTCTTTACAGGGCTACTAACATACACACCATTCATGGGCGTATGGCAAGTGGACATTTACAGGGTAGGTTGTTGAAGCTCCTTGTGAAGATGTTTCAGCCAAAGAATATTCTTGAGGTGGGCACTTTTAGTGGCTATAGTGCAATATGTATGGCAGAGGGACTGACTGATGGAGGTAAGCTATATACCTTTGAGATAAACGATGAGATGGAGGATTTCACCCGTCCGTGGATAGAAGGCTCTGAGGTGGCAGATAAGATTGATTTTCGAATAGGGGATGCTAATGAGCTTGCACCAAAGCTTGGAGTTGTGTTTGACATGGCTTTTATAGATGGCGACAAGCGCACCTATGTTGAAACCTATGAGATGGTTATGAATATTCTGCGACCAGGTGGATTTATTCTTGCCGACAACACTCTTTGGGATGGGCATGTGGTGGAGGAAGCCTACGATCACGATCATCAGACAATAGGTATTAGAAAGTTTAACGATCATGTGGCTGCCGACAGTAGGGTGGAGAAGGTTATTCTTCCTCTTCGTGACGGATTGACAATAATAAGAAAGAAATAATAAACAAATAAGAATAATAATATGCAAGAAACAAGACAAGCTCGTATATCACGCCTGCTACAGAAGGAGCTGGCTACAATTTTTGAGGAACAGACTCGCCAGATGCATGGTGTGTTGGTTAGTGTGACACGTGTTCGTGTTAGTCCTGATCTTAGTATTTGTACAGCCTATCTTAGCATCTTCCCTTCAGACAAGGGTGATGAGTTGCTGAAGAATATTCAGGCTAATGATAAGGCTATTCGTTTTGACCTTGGTCGTCGTGTGCGTAATCAGTTGCGCATTATTCCAGAACTTCGTTTCTTTATTGACGATAGTCTTGACTATATTGACCGTATTGACGAATTGTTGAAGAAGTAATGAATTTTCCTTTATACATAGCAAAGCGATATCTCTTTTCAAAGAAGAGTACTAATGCAATAAACGTTATCTCACTAATTTCTGTTGTTGGCGTATCTGTGGCTACAACAGCCTTGGTGATTGTGCTTAGCGTGTTTAATGGCTTTCACGACATGGTGGCATCTTTCTTTACCAATTTCGACCCGCAGATAGAGATTGTGCCAGCAAAGGGTAAGACGGCTCCTTGTGACGATCCTGTGCTCACCAAGATTCGCCAGCTACCTCAGGTTGATGTGGCTACGGAATGTGTGCAGGATATGGCTTTGGCTATGTATAGAGACCATCAGGCTATGGTGGTTGTAAAGGGTGTTGATGATAACTTTGATCAGCTCACGCATATAAAGGACATTCTTTATGGTGATGGCGAGTTCAGCCTTCATGCAGGTCCATTGCAATATGGTGTGTTGGGCATTCGATTGTCGCAGATATTGGGCACAGGAGCTAATTTTGGCGACTATCTTCGCATATATGCTCCCCAGCGCGAGGGACAGTTTGATGTTAGTAATGCTCAGGAGGGTTTTGTTGTTGACTCTCTTCTCTCGCCTGGAGTTGTGTTTGCTGTTAATCAAAGCAAATATGACAAGAACTACATTATAGCCCCGATAGCCTTTGCACGTAATCTGTTTGGGCAGCAAGGCATGCTTTCTTCGCTTGAAATACGTTTGAAAGATGGTTCAGATTTTGATGCTGTGAAGAGCGAGATGCAGCAGATAGCAGGCGAGAAGTATCATGTGCTCGACCGTTTTGAACAGCAGGCAGATACTTTCAAGATAATGCAGATAGAGAAGATTATAGCCTATCTGTTTCTCACCTTTATCCTTGTGGTGGCATGCTTCAACATCATTGGTTCTTTGTCTATGCTCATTATTGACAAGAAAGACGATGTTGTTACCTTGCGCAATCTTGGTGCTACCGACAAGCAGATATCTCGTGTGTTTCTTTTCGAGGGACGCCTGATATCTCTTATAGGTGCGGTTATAGGTATATTGCTTGGATTGTTGCTTTGTTGGCTGCAACAACGCTACGGACTTGTGTCTATGGGTAGTTCATCTGGCACCTTTGTTGTAAATGCTTATCCTGTTAGCGTGCATTATTCTGATGTTCTTGTGGTGTTCCTCACGGTTGTTGCTGTTGGTTGGCTTGCTGTGTGGTATCCTGTAAGGTATCTTAGCCGACGATTGCTTGGCTAAGAAAAATGTCTTTCTGCAAAGTTCTTTGTTTCCTTTGATGAGTATAGTAGGAAAGAACTTTACAGAAAGGTGTTGATTTATATAAAAATCAATATAGACGCATTTAGGAGGCATTATAAAGGAATTATAGAGGCTTAGAAAAATCAAAATTTCTTGATATTTCTGGGATGATGTTCCAATATTTCCTGCCTTAGGGTTGTGGTGTCTATGTGAGTGTATATCTCGGTGGTTGAAATGTCTTCGTGTCCCAGCATGTCTTGTATGGCTCGCAGGCTTGCTCCTCCTTTTAACAAGGCAGTAGCAAAGCTGTGTCGCAGGGTGTGTGGAGAGATGGTCTTTTTTATTCCAGCTTCTTCTGCTTGCCGTTTTATCATGATGAGAATCATCACTCTGGTGAGGTGGTGTCCACGTCGGTTAAGAAAAACATAATCTTCCTCGCCTGGTTTTATGTTTAGGTGCACTCTATCAAGAAACCATAGTTGCAGTTCTTTTATGGCACGCTTTGATATGGGCACGAGTCGTTCCTTGTTTCCTTTGCCCATCACTCTAACGAATTCTTCTTCAAGATATAGTTGCGAGAGTTTCATGTTTATTAGTTCTGATACTCGTAATCCGCAGCTGAACAGTACCTCTATTATGGCTTTGTTGCGTTGTCCCTCGGGCTTACTCAGGTCTATGCTTGCCTCCAGAATGTCAACCTCTTCGGTTGAAAGCACTTCGGGCAAGTGTTTTCCCAATTGTGGCGATTCAAGAAGCTCGGTAGGGTCTTGTTCTATAAATCCGTCGAGCAACAGATAGCGATAGAATGAACGTACCCCGCTAAGTATTCTTGCCTGCGACTTGGGGCTCATACCATGCTCATGGAATGTTGTTGCAAAGTTTTCCAAGTCTTCCAGTTTAATTTCAAGCACCTTGAGACTATTTTCTTTGCAATATCTGAGCAGCCATTCCAAGTCGTGTTGGTAGGCTTCTATAGTGTTCACCGTATAGTTGCGTTCCAGTTTCAGGTATCTTATATATTGTTTTACCAGTTTTTCCGTAGGAGTATTTTTCTTTTCCATTTTAATAATCTTTATGGCAAAGATAACAAAAAACTGTTGGCTTTTTACTATCTTTGCAACAATTTTGTAAATCTATAATATTAAACCAACTTTTTATGAAACTTAAAAACATCTTGATAGTTACTCTGTTGCTCATTACGAGTGCTATCCAGGCTCAGATGGTGATACCATTTGATAAGGATGTTAGAACCGGAAAACTTCCTAATGGCCTAACCTATTACATCCGTTATAATAATTGGCCAGAGCATCGTGCCAATTTTTATATTGCGCAGAAAGTAGGCTCTATTCAGGAGGAGGAAAGTCAGCGTGGATTGGCTCACTTCCTTGAGCACATGGCATTTAATGGAAGTGATAACTTCAAGGGCAATTCGCTTATAGAGTGGTGCCGTTCAATAGGTGTTGAATTTGGTGGCGACTTGAATGCTTTCACAAGTATTGATAAGACTGTTTACAATATTGATAATGTTCCAACAACACGTCAGTCGGCTCTCGACAGTTGTCTGCTCATCCTTCGTGACTGGTCGGCAGGACTGAGTCTTGAACAGGAGGAGATAGACAAGGAACGTGGTGTTATTCACGAGGAGTGGCGTTTGCGTACAAGTGCATCAAGCCGTATGTTTGAACGCAATCTTCCTGCTCTCTATCCTGGTAGCAAGTATGGACTTCGCTATCCAATTGGTTTGATGAGTGTTGTTGACAATTTCAAGCGAAAGGAACTTGTTGATTACTATCACAAGTGGTATCATCCATCTCACCAAGGAATTATCGTTGTAGGAGATGTTGATGTTGACCATGTAGAAGCAGAAATAAAGAAACTCTTTGCAGGAATCAAGAATCCTGAGAACGAGGCTCCTATTGTTGATGAGAAAGTTCCAGATACAGCAGAACCAATAGTTATTATTGACAAGGATAAGGAGTATCAGGCTTCGTCTGTAGAACTGATTATGAAGCATGATGTATATCCTGATTCGTTGAAAGGGCGACTTGATTATTTTGTTTATCAGTTTGCTCTTGGTGCAGCAAACTCTATGCTTAGCCAGCGTTTAGCAGAAGCTGCTCAAAAAGAAAACTGTCCTTATGTAGAAGCAGGCGCTGGTTATGGCGATTATATATTTGCTAAGACAAAGGATGCTTTTGAGTTGAGCGCTACTCCTAAGGATATGAGTCTTGTTGCTCCTGCTCTCAAAGCTGTTGCCGTTGAGGCTCGTCGTGCTGCTGAATTTGGTTTCACAGCTACCGAGTACGATCGCTACAAGGAATCATTCATGAGCTCTCTTGACAAGATGTATAGCAACAAGGACAAGCGTTACAACAGCCAGTTCTACAATGAGTGTCTTGCTCATTTCCTTGAAAGCGAGCCTATGCCTGGTATAGATTATGAATATCAGGCTTACAAGCAGATTGTTCCTGCTATTCCTGTAGAGGCTGTAAATGAAGTGATGAAGGAATTGTTCTTGAAGAACGACAGCAATATCGTTATCCTTAATTTCAACAACGAGAAAGAAGGAAATGTTTATCCAACAAAGGAACTGCTTGTAAAGGCCTTGAACGAGGCTCGTGCAGAAAATATTTCTGCTTATGTTGATAATGTAAAGAATGAACCTATTCTTTCAAAACTTCCTAAGGCTGGAAAAATCAAGAGCGAGAAGAAGAATGACAAGTTTGGATATACCGAGCTTACACTCTCTAATGGTGTTAGAGTTATTCTCAAGAAGACCGACTACAAGAAAGATCAAGTGATTCTCACAGGTCGTGGTAATGGCGGTATGTCGCTCTATGGACTTAATGACTATGTGAACGTCAATATGTTCAATAGCGTTATTGGTGCAAGTGGTTTGGGTAATTTCTCAAATACCGAACTTAGAAAAGCTCTTGCCGGCAAGATTGCTTCTGCTGGAATCTCTATGGGAGCTAAGTATATGAATGCATCAGGAAACTCTACTCCAAAGGATGTAGAAACAATGTTGCAGTTGTTGTATCTGCACTTCACAAATATCAAGAAGGACGAAGAATCATACAACAATCTTATCAAGTCAACAGAAATAAGCTTGAAGAACCGCAATCTCTCACCAGAGGTGGCTTTCCAGGATTCTGTTACAGGAACACTCTATGATCATAATCCATATGTTGCTCCTATAACTCTTGAACGTCTTGGTGAGGTTTCTTACGACCGTATTCTGCAGATTGCCAAGGAAAATACAGCAAGCGCTAAGGACTGGACATTCACTATTATTGGTAATTACGACGAGAAGACAATACGTCCACTCATCTGTCAGTATCTGGGTGCCTTGCCTACAAAGAAAAAGATTGCTAAGGGACATCGCTTGGCTGATATGACCAACAAAAATGTTGATAATATCTTCAACCGCAAGATGGAAACTCCAAAGGCTAACTGCCTGAAGATATGGACAAACAACAAGATGGAGTGGAATCAGGAACGTGAAATTCAGGCAAGTATTGCAGGAGAAATACTCTCTATGGTTTATCTGAAGCAGATTCGTGAGGAGGCAAGTGCAGCTTATTCATGTGGTGCACAAGGCGCATTTGGCTATGACGAAGACGGAAGTCGTGCTTATGTTCTCGCATCTTGTCCTATGAAACCAGAGAAGAAGGAACTTGCCATGAAGATTATGGACGATGAAGTTCCAAACTTGGCAGAGAAATGTGATGCCGAGATGCTTGACAAGGTTAAGAAGGCTATGGTTAAGCAGTTGGACGATGCTCTCAAGACCAACGGTTATTGGCTTAGCATCATCACAGCCTACGACCGCTATGGCTTTGACTTGAATTCAAACAACAAAACTCTTATTGAAAGCCAGACACCAGAAAAGATTAGTGCTTTCATGAAAGAGTTCTTGAAAAACGCCAATAAGATTACCATTGCAATGCTTCCTGAAGAGGCAAAATAAGGGTAACTTTAAAACATATAAAAAGGTGGATATCAGCACGATATCCGCCTTTTTTCGTGTTTTCCCTTTGCGCAATCAAAAATAAGTAGTAACTTTGCACATTCAATAAGGTATTAATAAAATTAAAGATTATATATATGTCATATTTGTTCTCTTCAGAATCAGTTTCAGAAGGACATCCTGATAAGGTTGCCGACCAGATTTCAGATGCGTTGCTCGACCAGTTCTTGGCTTATGATCCAGAGTCTCATTGCGCTATAGAGACTTTTGATACCACAGGTCAGGTGGTTATTATGGGTGAGGTGCGCTCAAAGGAATATATTGATTTGCAGACCATCGCCCGTAAAACTATTAACAGGATTGGTTACACTAAGGCAGAATATCAGTTTGATGGCAACAGCTGTGGTATTCTTACAGCAATTCATGAGCAGAGCGATGATATCAATCGTGGAGTTTCTCGTGAAGAGGAAGAAAATCAGGGCGCAGGCGACCAAGGAATGATGTTTGGTTATGCTTGTAATGAAACAGAGAACTATATGCCTGTAACTCTTGACCTTGCTCACCTCATTATGCGTGTGCTTGCTGATATACGCAAGGAAGGTAAGGAAATGACTTATCTGCGTCCAGACTCAAAGAGCCAGGTAACAATAGAGTATAGTGATGACAATATTCCACAACGCATAGATACTATCGTCGTATCTACACAGCACGACCAATTTATGGACGATGATGAAGCTATGCTCGCAAAGATAAAGGAAGATGTTCTAAATATTCTTATGCCTCGTGTTAAGGCTCAACTCTCAGATAAGGTTCTTTCTTTGTTTAACGATGATATTAAGTATTTCGTTAATCCTACAGGAAAATTCGTTATCGGAGGCCCTCATGGTGATACAGGTCTTACCGGACGTAAGATTATTGTTGATACCTATGGAGGTAAAGGTGCTCATGGCGGTGGCGCATTCTCAGGAAAGGATCCTTCAAAAGTTGACCGTTCTGCAGCTTATGCAGCACGTTATATCGCTAAGAACATGGTTGCTGCAGGTGTAGCTGACGAGATGCTTGTTCAGTTGGCTTATGCTATTGGTGTTGCTGAGCCAGTAAGCGTATTTGTTGATACCTATGGCCGTAGCAACGTTAAAATGAGCAACGGTGAGATTGCTGAATGGATAAAGAGTCATTTTGATCTTCGTCCAAAGGCAATTGAACGCACTTTAAAGCTTCGTCAGCCTATCTATCTTGAGACTGCAGCTTATGGTCACATGGGACGTAAGAACGAAGTCGTTTCCAAGACATTCACAAGTCGATATCACGAGACAAAGGTTATGAATGTAGAGCTTTTCACATGGGAGAAGCTTGATAAAGTTAATGAAATCAAGGAGGCATTCGCTCTCTAATGTTTCAAACAGATTCTATATCGCATTCTTTATGGGGACTTTCGGATTCTGCAAATGTGCAGACTCCAAAAGTTCATCGACAGCCAACTCCTGCTCAAGTGCTGAGTTGGTTGCCGCGTAATGCTACGCCCCAACAGCAGGATTCTGCTATTCAGGCAAATATCACTCCTTCTGAGATTCATTGGAGTTCACGGCCTGATACTCTTCATTTACCTGGACAGTCAGTTGGAAAGAGTTTTCGTGATGTCTCTCTTCCACAATACTATAAACACTCGTATTTCTCAAAATCTCCGCTTTTTCATCCTGAAATATCGGGGGGGAGACAAGGGGTATCGGGTGACCCTATTCCATATACTATTGCTGGTGATAATCTTATTACCAGCATTCTTCTTGGCTGTTTTGTGCTTACCTTGACAGCTTATTCTGTTTCTCGAGGTTTTATAGAGCGACAGGTGAAGAAGTTCTTTTATGTGCAACATGGAAAGACTACCGCTGTTACAGAAACAGCCTCAGAATTGCGTTTTCAGTTGTTCTTAGTCTTGCAGACCAGTTTGTTGCAGGCTCTCGTGTTTTTCTTTTACACTAGTTCTGTAAGCTCAGATACGTATGTGCTTGAACAATATCAGGTGATAGGCATCTATGGTGCCATGTTTGCATGTTATTACGCTTTTAAGTTCATGATGTATTTCTTGACTAATATGGTGTTCTTTGATAAGGGTAGGAATGAGCAATGGCTTAAATCATTTTTATTTATAATTTCGTCCACGGGATTGCTTTTGTTTCCAGCCGTAATGTTACTTGCTTATTTTGATATGGCAATAAAAACAGTGGCTGTTTATACCCTTGTTGTTATCGTTTTGTCCAAAGTTCTGACATTCTTCAAGACATATATCATCTTTTTCCGTCAAAATGGGCGGTTTCTGCAAAATATTTTGTACTTTTGTGCCCTTGAAATCATGCCCTTACTTAGCATGTTGGGGGTAATGATTACCGCAAATAGTTATTTGAAAGTAAATTATTAGGACACGTACAATGATAAAGAAGATTCTGGTGTCACAGCCAAAGCCAACCAGCGAACGTTCTCCATATTTTGATATAGAGAAGGAATTTGGTGTTGACTTGGTATTCCGTCCATTCTTTAAGGTGGAGGGTTTATCGTCAAGAGAGTTTCGTCAGCAGAAAGTTAGTATCCTGGAACATACTGCAGTAGTTTTCACATCTCGTCATGCTATTGATAACTATTTCAAACTTGCAAAAGAGATGCGTCTTACCATTCCTGAAGACATGAAGTATTTCTGTCCTATAGAGACTATTGCGCTTTACATTCAGAAGTATGTGCAGTATCGCAAGCGTAAAGTATTCTTTGGAGAAACAGGAAAAATTCAGGATTTAGTTCCTTTGATGGCTAAGCATAAAACAGAGAAATATCTTGTTCCTCTAAGTAGTGTGCATAATGATGATATCAAGGAGATGCTTGATGCAAAGAAGATTAATCACACCGAGTGTGTCATGTATCGCACCGTAAGCAATGACTTTACAGAAGAGGAGAAGGCAGCTTTCGATTATGATATGCTTGTGTTCTTTAGTCCTACAGGTGTAAAGGCTTTGTTCCAGAATTTCCCTGATTTCAAGCAAGGTGATATCAAGATTGCTGCATTTGGTCCGGCTACAGCTAAGGAGGTTGTTGCTCAGGGCTTGCGTCTTGATCTTGAAGCTCCATCACAGAAGTTCCCTTCTATGACAATGGCGCTTAAGGATTATCTTAAGAAGAACAATAAGTAAAAATACATATTCGTTGACAACAATAACTCTAAGAAAGGCTGAGCGACTTAATAGCAAGAAAGCTATTGATACGCTTTTTACCGGGGGGGGCAGCAGTTCTATGTCGGCTTTTCCTATTAGAGTTGTGTATCGTCTTGTGGAACCTCAGCCTAATGCAGCTCAAATTCAGATGCTTGTAAGTGTTCCTAAGAAACATTTTAAGCGGGCTGTTAAGCGCAATAGGGTGAAAAGGCAGATACGCGAAGCCTATCGCAAGCACAAATATGTTCTTTGGGATAAGGCTTCAGAAGGAGATAAGGCTCTTTTGCTCTCGTTTATATGGCTTGATGATAATCTTCATGATAGTGTAGATATTGATTCGTGTGTGGCTCGTTTGCTAACTCGTATTGCAGAAAAGCTATGAATCGTTTGAAGAAAATATTGCATTACATGGGCTTGCCTTTCACATGGGCTCTTGTGTTGCCTATTCTGTTCTATCAGAAGTTCATTACTCCTTATACTCCTCCTTCGTGCAGGTTTACTCCTACATGCTCGGAATATGCTCGACAGGCATTATTAAAACATGGTCCTGTAAAAGGTTTTATTCTTGCTATCTGGCGAATATTAAGATGTAATCCATGGGGTGGAAGTGGTTACGATCCAGTTCCGTAAGTTGTCCTTCTTAAGGCGCCCCAATAACTTTATATAAAAACTCATAAAGTCTTTTTATACTAAGGCTTTTGGAAATAAAGAAAAAATGAAGAATTTTGTTGAAGAATTGAAATGGCGTGGTATGCTGGCTCAGATCATGCCTGGTACAGAAGAGTATCTGCAGGAGCATCTCGTTTCTGCATATTTAGGTACTGACCCTACAGCCGATTCTCTTCACATAGGTCACCTTTGTGGTATCATGATGCTTCGTCACCTGCAGCGTTGTGGACATAAGCCTTATCTGCTTGTTGGTGGTGCTACTGGTATGATTGGTGACCCTTCAGGTAAGAGTCAGGAGCGTAATCTTCTTGATGAGGCTACTCTGCTTCATAATCAAGAGGCTATCAAGAAGCAGGTGAGCAAGTTCCTTGATTTTGATAGCACAGAGCCTAACAAGGCTGAACTTGTAAACAACTACGACTGGATGAAGAACTTCACCTTCCTCGATTTTGCTCGTGAGGTAGGTAAGCACATCACAGTAAACTATATGATGGCTAAGGATTCTGTTCAGAAGCGTTTGAACGGTGAGGCTCGTGATGGTTTGTCATTCACAGAGTTTACCTATCAGCTCCTTCAGGGCTACGACTTCCTTTACCAATATCAGAAATATGGTGTGCGTTTGCAGCTTGGTGGTAACGACCAGTGGGGTAATATGACTACTGGTACAGAACTTATCCGTCGCACCTTGGGTAATGATGCAGAGGCTTTCTGTCTCACTTGTCCTCTTATCACAAAGGCTGATGGTAAGAAGTTTGGTAAGACCGAGAGTGGTAATGTTTGGCTCGACCGCAACCGCACTACTCCTTATGCTTTCTATCAGTTTTGGCTTAATGTCAGCGATGATGATGCAGAGCGCTACATCAAGATATTTACCGACCTTGATCAGCCAACTATCGAGGCTCTTATTGCTGAGCACAAGCAGGATCCTGGTCGTCGTATTCTTCAGAAGCGTTTGGCTGAGGAGGTAACAGTAATGGTTCATTCTCAGGAAGATCTTGATATGGCTATTGCAGCATCAAATATTCTCTTTGGCAAAGCAACAAAGGATTCTCTTGCAGCTCTTGATGAGGCTACTCTTAATGATGTGTTCAAGGATGTTCCTCACTATGATCTTTCAAAGGATCAGCTTGGGCAACCTGCTGTTGATGTGTTCTGTCAGGAGGGTTGGGATATCTTCCCTTCAAAGAGCGAAATGCGCAAGCTGGTAAAGGGTAATGGTGTTTCTTTGAATAAAGAGAAGCTTACAGCTTTCGATCAGCCTGTAACAGCCGAGGATCTTATTGATGGCAAATATTTGCTTGTTCAGAGAGGTAAGAAGAACTATTATCTCATTACTGTTAAGTAAAAAAAAGATTGTTGGTTGCTTTTTGAGCTATTAAAAGCAATAAAAAATGAAAAAACATTTGGTAGTGGCATAAAAATCCACTACCTTTGCACAGTTGAAATAAAATTCAGCAAAAACGATTGTCCTATGGTGTAATGGTAGCACTACAGTTTTTGGTTCTGTCAGTGGTGGTTCGAATCCGCCTGGGACAACGAAAAAGCCTGATTGCTTATGCAGTCAGGCTTTTTTCGTATTGTAATGTTGTTTACTCTTGTTTCATGTGTATTATATACTATATTTTCACCTATAATTCCTTTATAATGCCTCTATAATCCGTCTATATTGTGTATGGTATGGGTATCTATCCCAAGAATATAAATATTTTTGTACTTTTTCCTAAAAAAAACTCTATTTTTCTTGTAATAATTGTGTAACTTCGTTGTCTATTAACTGAAACTAAATAAAATAAATGGAAGACAAGGAAATTATAGAGCGAATAATAAAGCATGGTGATACTAAATGCTATGCTGAGATTGTGAAACGCTATTCGGGCACGATTTATTCCAAGGTGCTGCGATTGGTGAAGCAGTCTTTATGAGGATTCCTGATATTGGTTTGTGGATTACAATAGCAGCAGGTATTGGCTTGGGCCTCTTTGTTTCGTTCTTCATCAAGCGTGCGCTTATGAAGCATGATGCAGAGAAAAAACAAGAAATAGATTGATTATCAGATTATAACAATAATATTAGGCATGTTGTTCCATTGTGGAATAGTATGCCTTTTTTGTGTGTTTGTATCTTGCAAATTAAGTTTTTTTTGTACCTTTGTCGCATTAAAAAGATTGTAAAAAATACAAATATCAAATTTAGTAGAATGAAAATTATTGTTAGAGCGATGTTCTTGTTGCTTTATGTGGCTACATTGGCATCGTGTTTTAAGGATGAGCCTTTAAATTCTGAAGCAGATATTGAAAATGTATCTGTGTCTGTTGATAATCCAGGGGATTATTTCTATAGTATTGCTGATTCTCAGCAGAGTGTTATTTCAACGAATAATACTGTTGTTTTCCATGTGAAGCGTAAGGCTGATTTGTCAGCTGTTGCTGTAAGATTCAAGTTGAGCGAAGGTGCAACAGTTTCTCCTGAAAATGGTTCTGTTCACGACTTTTCAAATGGACCTGTAGCCTATACCGTTACATCTCAGGATGGAGATTGGAAACGCATTTATAATGTTAGTTTCGATGCTTCCCCATTGATGGTTAACGACACTTTGAAGTGTGACTTTGAGGAATATTATCTCGACTCTATAGGAGAGGGGATGCCAAAATTCTATGCCTGGAACTTTCGACAGGAAAATGGTAGTCTTACAAAGGATTGGGCTACAGGAAATGTTGGTTTCTCTATTACTGCCTATGGTCAACCAGCCGAAGCGTTTCCTTCTGTAATGTTGCCTAATGGTTATGATGGTGCAGCTGTGAAGTTAGAAACCAAAAGTACAGGTGCTCTTGGTGCCATGATGCAGATGGGAATAGCGGCAGGAAACCTTTTCCTCGGTTCTTTTGATATGGAGAATGCTGTTATGGATCCTCTTCATGCAACCTTGATGGGTAAGCCTTTTACTCGCAAGCCTATTAAGTTTGTTGGTTACTATAAGTATGCTCCTGGTAATGAGTTCTGGAACAAGGATCTTAGTGTTGATGCTAATCGTGTTGATAGTGCCGCCGTTTATTCTGTTCTGTATCGTCGTCATTATGATACCGAAGGTAATGAAGTGTGCTTGAATGGCGAAGACATTCTTAGCAGTCCTTATATAATTGCTATAGCTGATATGGGCTATGTAAAACCTGTTTCTGAGTGGACAGCCTTTGAAGTAGAGTTTAAGTATTTGAGTGACCTTAATCTTGACTTGCTCGAAAGTAGAGGCTATAGTCTTGCTATCGTCTTTTCATCAAGTAAGGATGGAGCTTTGTTCCGAGGAGCGCCAGGTAGCACATTGTGTATAGATAAAGTACGTGTAATTTGTCAGAAGGAGGAATTTTAAAAATGAAGAATGTTATTCTTAGCATACTGATGCTTGTATTGTCAGCAAATGTTTCCGCTGAAGGTTTTCTTGATGGAATGGTTTATGATGTTCGTTTAGGTTATAATATAGGTGGAACGGCGCCTATAGGTATGCCGGCCGAAATTCGCAAGTTAAATAGCTATACGTTACAGCCTAATGTTCAGATAGGTGTTGATGCCCAGAAATGTTTGGATGCTCATTGGGGTGTGATGTTGTCTTTGCTCTTTGAAAACAAAGGGATGAAAGAAGACGCTCGCGTAAAAAACTATCATACAGCTATTGTGAAAGGTGGACAGCATCTTGAAGGTCGTTTCACAGGCGATGTTACCACGAAGGTGTCTGAATGGATGTTTTCCATTCCAGTGCAGGCCACTTATAACTTTGGCGATAACATTCGTTTAAAGTTTGGGCCTTATGCTTCTGTTCTTGTTTCAAAGAGCTTTAGTGGATATGCACATAATGGTTATCTGCGTGTAGGAAATCCTACAGGTGCTAAGGTTAATATTGGAGAAAAAGAAGGTGAACGAGGTGATTATGATTTTTCTGATGATATGCGTCGTTTGCAATGGGGTGTTGCCTTAGGCTGTGATTGGCTCCTAACAAATAATTTTGGTGTTTATGCTGATCTTAGCTGGGGATTAAGTGGTGTTCATCATAAAGATTTTAAGGTTATGGATGACAAACTTTATCCTATTTTCGGTAGCGTTGGTGTTACATATAGGTTAAAATAGTTATGAGTTAGTAGATAGAAGTTAGGAGTTAGGAGTTCTCTGTTGATACTTAACTCCTAACTTCTATTTCTTAACTCCTAACTTTTTTTATTTTCTTGCCATTTTGTAGATATTCTCAATATCCTCGGCATGTAGCACTTTGAAACCGCCTTGTGTAATTTGTCGAGAAGTCCCTAACGTTTAGCACTATTTCCACCATAGTGTACCAGTACTTTTGTACCACCATAGTGTTTCACTAATTTAGCGAGCTGTTTTTTAATTCAATTAAATTAGCTGGAAATGAACAAATTATGAATATTTTTATTATATTTGCGAAGTGATGGTAACATAAATCTAACTAAAAACATGAGCCTATGAAACGCCTAATTGTATTATTTGCGTTTGTGTTTGCAACGATTGTTGCAGCAGCTCAGGAACTTATAGCTGTTCGTGGGAAGGTTATAGACGAGAGTGGCAAGCCTATAAGCGCAGCATCTGTGGTAGTTGCGGGTAGTCATATAGCTACGGTTTCAAACGAAGATGGTTATTTTACTATAAAAATCCCAAAGTCTGTTAGTAAGTTGATTGTTTCTCATCTTGGATATCAAACGGAAACTGTTAATGTGGAATCTGGTAAGTTGCTGAAGGTGAAACTCTTTTCAAAATCAATTTTTCTGAATGAACTTCTTGTTGGTGATCCTCATGACATCCTTGCTTTGGCAATACGTAATATTCCCGAAAACTATCTTATGACGCCATCTCTTCAAAGTTGTTTCTATCGTGAGATGACACGCAAAGGCAGCAGGTTCATATATGTGGCTGAGGCTGTGACCGATATGTATAAAACATCTTATAGCCATGAGATTGCTAACGACAGAGTAGCTATAAGAAAAGCTCGAAGGCTCATTTCTACAAGTCATAAGGATACTCTTGGGGCGAAGATTGCTGGTGGGCCTGTAATACCTATAAACCTCGATATAGTAAAAAACAGAAGCTATTTGCTCAATCTTACTCACTTAAGCAATTATTCGTTTTCTATGCGCCCGTTTCCTAACACTTCAGATGGACGTAACGAAGTTATTATTACTATAAAGCCGAAGATAAAGGCTGAGACTGCTTTGCTCATGGGGGATTTTTATATTGACGTGAGTACTCTTGCTATACGGCATATTGAATTGCAGCTTGACATGAGCGACAGAGAAAATGCTATTCGATTTATGCTCGAAAGGAAACCTTTTGGTGTGAGGTTTCGTCCACGTGAGTTCAATATTACTATCGATTATCGTTATGATAATGCGGGACGTCTGTTCTTAGGTTATATTCGCACGGATATAAGCTTTAAATGTGATTGGAAGCGCAAACTTTTCTCCTCGCCTTATCATGTTATATCGGAAATGGTTGTTACGGATTTACAGACAGAGAATGTAAGGCCTGTGAGAGGGCGCCAGATGTTTCTTAACTACGAGTCGCTCTATGATAGAGTTGAACTATTTAGTGATTCTGCTTTTTGGGATAAATATAATATCATAGAACCAACAGAAAGTTTGGAGAAGGGAATTGAGAGGTTGAGGAAAAAGACGAGCTCTTCCCCCGCCCTCCCCTTCTAGGAGGGAGCTTCGCAAGCTCAGTAACTAATAGAGTAACCGATAGGCTTATGAACGGAGTGAAACTCCCTCCCAGAAGGGGAGGGCGGGGGGAGAGGTCAAGAAAAAAGGCGACTCTTTAGAGCCGCCTTTTATTTTGATAAAAATCTGACAATTACTTGTTAACAGCATCTGCCAACTCAGCACCAGCCTTGAACTTAGCAACCTTCTTAGCTGCAATTGTAATCTTCTGCTTTGTTGCTGGGTTGATACCCTGGCGAGCAGGACGCTCAGAAACGGCGAAAGTACCGAAACCTACGAGCTGGATTTTGTCACCTGCAACGAGAGCAGCCTTGATAGCCTCTACAGTTGCGTCCAATGCCTTCTTAGAATCAGCCTTGCTCAAACCAGCATTAGCTGCAATCTTGTCGATTAATTCTGTCTTGTTCATAATTTTAATGATTAAAAATGATTATTTATTAAACTGTTTTTCGTTTTTCTGATGACAAATATAGTTTTTTCCTTTTATAATTCAAAAAAAAATGGAAAAAAAATATTGAAAATGCGAAAAATTGTGCTTAAAAGCCCTATTTGCGTGGTTTTACATGATATTTTTAGTAATTTTGTGTCCATATTTAATGTTCACGAAGAAATTGAAATTATGTTGAGAATACCAACTATAACAAAGAATCTGCTTATCATCAACGTACTGGCTTTTCTTGCTACGTTTGCGTTGAAGTCGGTTGTTTTTTCAGGAGGCCTACCTCTTGATCTTAATGATGTCCTCGGACTTCATTTTTTTCTGGCTTCTGATTTTAGAGTTTACCAGCTCGTAACCTATATGTTCATGCATGCTAATATTGAGCATATATTTTTTAATATGTTTGCGCTGTGGATGTTTGGTTGTGTGGTTGAAAATGTGTGGGGACCTAAGAAATTCCTTTTTTATTACATTTCGTGCGGAGTAGGGGCTGGACTTTTCCAAGAACTCGCCCAGTTCTGTTCGTTCTATCTTACCATTCATTCGCAGGATCCTTCAATTAGTTTGCTTGCTTTGCCTGAAGTTGCGGCTCAGGTGGGTAGTGTTCTTAATTCGTGGACCACAGTGGGAGCCTCTGGAGCAATATATGCTATTCTGCTTGCCTTTGGTATGATTTTCCCTAATGAACGAATTTTCATCTTTCCTCTACCTATTCCAATAAAGGCAAAGTGGTTTGTTATAATCTATGCAGCTGTTGAATTGTTCTCGGCAATGGCTACGTCTGGCGATGGTGTGGCTCATATTGCTCATTTGGGCGGTATGGTGTTTGGTTTCTTTATGATTCGCTATTGGAAACATCATGTAGAAAACGGATATGGGAGAAGTCGTGGTGAGCAGTTCTTCCAAAATCTGCATTCACGTTGGGAAAAACGTAAGGGAAGTGGTTTTGGTAAATTCACTACTACATCAACGGGTGGAAGTACGAGAACAGAGAGCGACTGGGATTATAATGCTCGCAAAAGACGGGAGCAGGAGGAGATAGATCGAATTCTTGATAAGATTAGAAAGAGTGGCTATGATAGTCTTTCGGCTGAGGAAAAGACAAAACTGTTCAATCAGAGCAAAAAATAGTAGTAATTATGAATTACGAATTAGAATTAATTAGAAATATATAATTATTAATTCCTAATCGCAAAGCGATCAATTCGTAATTCATAATTCAAAATTCGTAATTAGTAAAAAGCGTGTTCAAGGAAATAAAGAAATTCACTCTTCAGATAGTAGCAGGAGCAAATGTTGCAAGTTTGTTAACGATGCTTCTTGTGGGATATTCTGATTGTTTGAATCCTGTTGATTATCCCATTTTGGCTAATGCTGGATTGGCATTCCCGCTTCTTCTTTTTGTGAATGTCTGTTTCCTTGTATTTTGGGTATTATTCAAGTGGAAGGGCGTGCTGCTTTCACTTGTAGGTTTTATAGTTTGCTATTCCCCAATAAGAACCTACTTTCCTTTGAATATGTCATCTGATGCACCATCGGGCAGCATCAAGGTTGTGTCGTATAATATTTTTCAATATAGCGGTTGGGAAGGAAAAAAACAGGAACATCCGATTTTGCTCTACTTGCAGCGGCAGAATGCTGATATAGTATGTCTTCAGGAGGCTTCTCCTGATCTTGTGGGCGATGCAAATATAGAGGCTGTTCTTGGTAAAACCTATGCTTATCGTGACACAGCCCGTGTGGGTAGTTCGGATGTTTTGGCATTATATAGCAAGCATCCTATTCTCTCGCACGAACATATTAATTATGAGTCGCGCTATAATCTTAGTGTGGCTTTTCGAGTGAAGGTTGGAACCGACACTGTTCTTGTCATTAATAATCATTTTGAGTCAACAGGGCTATCGAATAGTGACCGCACTCAGTTTAAGGAGATGGTAAAGGGCGATATGCAACGCGATTCGGTAAAGCAAACATCACGTCGTCTTGTTGATAAACTGGGTGAGGCTTCTGCACGACGTGCTCCGCAAGTTGAAACTGTGGCGCGCTATATAAAACAACATTCTGATGAGAGTATCATTCTATGTGGTGATTTCAATGATTGTCCAATTTCTTACACTCATCATTTGCTTTCTGACCTTCTTACCGATTGCTATGTTGCTACGGCCAATGGTCCTGGAATTAGTTATCATAAAGGAGGATTTTATGTTAGGATAGATAATATCATGTGTTCTTCGGATTGGAAGCCATATGAGTGCAAAGTTGACAATAAAATCAAGACTTCTGACCATTATCCTATTATATGTAGATTGAAAAAACATGGAAAACATTGATTTTTGGATATTTAAGCACTCGAAATTTTTGTGAATTTAAAAAAATAATTATCTTTGCAAGGCTTCTATATAAAAGAGGTAGAAAACAAAGAGAGAACAATCGAAAAACAATAATTAAATAACATAATAAACATGCAAAACAAAGGAATTGTAATTTGTGTAGCTGTCCTTCTGACACTCGCAAGCATTTTCTACTTGTCATTCTCGTTTGCTACTCGCTACTTTGATGGCAAGGCTGCTGAACTTAAAGATCCAATCGCTCAGCAGGATTACAAAGATTCTGTTAAGTATTTGGGTACTTATTCTTATCAGAAGTGCTTGGAGACTCAGATTGGTCTGGGTCTGGACTTGAAGGGCGGTATGAACGTCATCCTTGAGATCTCTGTTCCTGACGTAGTTGAGAATCTTGCAGATCACAAGACTGATGTAGCTTTCGTTAAGTCTATGAAAGAGGCGAGAGCCGAAGAGGAGAAGAGTCAGGACGACTTTATCTCATTGTTTATGAACGCTTACAAGAAGAACGCTCCAGGTCATCGCTTGGCTGAAATCTTTGCTACTCAGCAGCTTCAGGGTAAAGTTAATCCACAGAGTTCTGATTCAGAGGTAGAGAAAGTTCTTCGTGAGGAAGTAAAGGCTGCTATCGACAACTCTTTCAATGTTGTACGTACTCGTATTGATAAGTTTGGTGTTGTTCAGCCAAACATTCAGAAACTTGAGGGACAGGCAGGCCGTATTATGGTTGAAATGCCTGGCGTAAAAGAGCCTGAGCGTATGCGTAAGCTTCTCCAAGGCTCTGCTAACCTTGAGTTCTGGGAGACATATAATGCTGATGAAATTATTCCTTTCTTGAATCAGCTCGACAGCCGTATGGCTAATGGTGGTGCAGAGGCCGACACAACTGCTACAGATACAGCTAAGGCTGCTCCAGTAAAGAAGGTTGCAGAAGCTAAGTTTAAGCTCAACAAGAAGGATGGTAAGGCAGATTTCAAGGAAAGCTCTGAGGCGCAGCTTGCAGCTGCAAAGAAGCAGCATCCTTTGCTCGCAATCCTTCAGACAACAGGTCAGCAGTTAAGTCTCGTTGGTCTTGCCAACGTTCGTGATACTGCAGCTGTAAACAAGATTATCTATAGCGAACTTGCAAAGCAGGTTCTGCCTTCTGACCTTAAACTCCTGTGGAGCGCAAAGCCAACAGATCTCATTAAGGGCAGTAAGAACATCTTCGAGCTTCATGCTTTGAAAGTTACAACTTCTACTGGTCGTGCTCCTCTTGAGGGTGATGTAGTTACTGATGCAAGTGACCAGTTTAACCATGTAACAGGTTCTCCTGAGGTTTCTATGAGTATGAATACCGATGGCGCTCGCCGTTGGGCAGCTCTAACAAAGGCTAACGTTGGCAAGGCTATCGCTATTGTTCTCGACGATGCTGTTTATTCTGCTCCACGTGTAAATGGAGAGATTGATGGTGGTCAGTCATCAATCTCTGGTAACTTCACAGTTGAAGATACTAAAGACCTTGCTAACACCTTGAAGTCTGGTCGTATGCCTGCTCCTGCACGTATCGTTCAGGAAGAGGTTGTTGGTCCTACCCTTGGTGCTCAGTCAATCCAGCAGGGCTTGGTATCATTCGGTATCGCTTTCGTGCTGTTGATTATCTACATGCTCGTTATCTATAATGTCATTCCAGGTATCGTAGCCATTGGCGCGTTGATTCTCAACGTGTTCTTCACATTCGGTATTCTGACCTCGTTCCAAGCAGCTCTCACCATGAGTGGTATTGCAGGTTTGGTACTTTCACTTGGTACTGGTGTTGATGCCAACGTACTTGTTTATGAGCGTATCAAGGAAGAGCTTCGTTTGGGTAAGGGTATGAAGCAGGCTGTTGCTGCTGGTTATAGCAACGCATTCTCAGCAATCTTCGACTCTAACCTCACCTCTTTGATTACAGGTGTAATCCTCTATATCTTCGGTACAGGTCCTATCCAGGGCTTCGCTACAACATGGATCATCGGTATCTGCTGTAACTTCTTCACAGCCGTATATCTCACACGTCTTGTTTACGAGCATCAGCTCAACAAAGACAAGTGGACAAACCTCAAGTTCTGGACAGGTATCTCTAAGAACCTCATGCAGGGCAAGAACTACAAGTTCATGTCTATGTATAAGAAGAGCTTCACCGTTTGGGGCGTTGCAATCGCTATCAGCATCGTGAGCTTCGCTGTTCGTGGTCTTAGCCAGAGCATCGACTTCACAGGTGGTCGCAACTATGTTGTTACTCTTGATAAGGCTGTTGAGGTAGAGCAGGTTCGTGAGGCACTCAACGGCGCATTCGTAAATACCGTAGGCGAGGATGCAGGCAAGGTAGCCAACACAAGCGTAATCGCTATTGGTACCGATGGCAAAACCATCCGTGTATCAACCAACTATAATATCGAGAGCAACGACCCACTTGAGGACGACCGTGCAGAGACCGTTCTCTACAACTCTTTGAAGAAGGGTGGATTCATTAGCCAGGCAAATATCAACGACTTCAAGAATCCAGATGTTCGTCAGGGTGGTTCAATCATCAGCTCACAGAAGGTAGGTCCTTCTGTAGCTAAGGATATCACTTATGGTGCTATCTTCAGCGTTATCTTGGCTATCTTCTTCATCTTCCTCTACATCCTGTTGCGTTTCCGTAACTTCGGTTTCTCTATGGGTGCTATCACAGGTTTGGTTCTCGATACCACAATAGTTATTGGTTTCTTCTCTATATGCTACGGCTGGATTGGTTTCTCTCTTGAAGTCGACCAAACATTCATCGGTGCTATCCTTACCGTTATCGGTTACGATATCAACGATACCGTGGTTGTTTACGACCGTATTCGTGAGAACTTGAATAAGCGTAAGGGTATTCTTGGAAAGACCGATATCCAGAAACTTTTCAACGACTCTATCAACGAGACCCTTACACGTACCATCAATACATCAGTCTCTACCTTGATAGTATTGCTTGCAATCTTCATCCTTGGTGGTGACAGTATCCGCAGCTTCACTTTCGCTATGATTATTGGTGTAATCATCGGTACAGGTTCTTCTATTTTCGTAGCATCTCCTGTTGCTTACCTCGTTCTTGGTCGTAAGATCCGTGATCGTCGTCTCGAGGAGGCTACTGCAGTTGAAGTTAAAGATGCAGAATAAGTTTATAAGATAAATTTTATTTAGCATATTCCCGCTTCGTTGTTAAAACGAGGCGGGATTTTTTTTTTATGTTAATCGTGCGTGCTTCTTTAATTTTATTTACAGCTCATGGTTAGGGATAACTAGCGTACTGTTAGTGTATAACAAGCATACAAGCAGCATATAGACAGCATACAAGCAGCATATTACCTCTGTATATGTGCAGTCGTTCTGCGGTAAAACTACAGTTGTTCTACAGTATATGTTCAGTGTATCACTGGACAAATACTGGACATATACTGGACAAGTACTGGACAA
>OCVV011355539.1_pt1 | contig 22240 bp, 21 predicted proteins | sample 1539721 | NCBI WGS metagenome assembly OCVV01 (sample SAMN02144230, study PRJEB22623) | gut metagenome | biome: sheep rumen | host: Ovis aries | place: New Zealand
AAGATGAGTGGTAGCTGGTCTAATTATTCTACATCATCTTCTTCTGAATATTCAGTGAAAGGTATTAAAGCTGATAATGAGGTTAATATTTCAGGTGAGGCAACAGTAATTGTTAAATCACCAGATGATGCAATCCATGCAAATTATGGTGCTACACTTGAAAATGGTGAAACTGGTAAAGGTAATGTAAATATCAGCGGTGGTAGTATATCAATTACTGCAGGTGATGATGGAATTCACGCTGATAGCGAGCTTAATATTAGCGGTGGTATTATAACAATTACTAATTCACATGAGGGATTAGAAGGTAATGTAATTACAATTAGCGGTGGTAATACATATGTATATGCAAATGATGATGGTGTTAATGCCACATCAGGAATTAAAACACCACTCGTAAATGTTACTGGTGGATATTTAGATGTAACAGTTGGTAGTGGTGATACTGATGGAATTGACTCAAATGGTAATTATTCACAATCAGGTGGCTTTGTTATAACAAAAAATCCATCATCTGATTCAAGTGGTAATATGGGATCATTTGATATTGATGGTACATTCACTATGACTGGTGGAACATTTATTGGCCTTGGCACAGTAGCAAAAACACCATCAAATTATAATTATGTATTATTTGGCTCAACTGGTGGTGGCAATATGTGGGGTGGAAGACCTGGACAAGGCGGAATGGGTGGTTCATCTGTAACATTTGCTGCAGGCACATATAGTGTTGCTAATACAAATATTACATTTACAACTACTACAACTTACTATAGCTTATTCATCGCATCAGATGAGATAAGCGTAGGATCTTCATATACACTTAATGGTCCTACAACAAAGACTTGGACACAAAGTCAAAAGGCTACAACAGCAAGCTAGAATGAAAAAGAGATTGGCTCATTTAGTCAATCTCTTTTCTTCTGTTATTATCATATCCAATTTTATATCATGCTCTTCAGATGGTATTTCTTTATATAATTGTTCCTCAAAACAAACACCAATTTTTAATCCGTTATAGCTAGATAGATATCTGTCATAATACCCTTTGCCGTGCCCCATACGATTAAAATTATAATCGAATGCTACACCAGGTATTATGATTGCATCAAGCTCATTTTTATTAGCTAGATTATTATTGTTTGGCTCTTTAATATTATATTTATTATCTATTATTAGCTCATCTAATGAAGTGATGTAATAAAATGATAAATTAGTATCTTCTATCTTTGGTAATGCTACTTTAATACCATCATTTAATAGTGTAAGAATAAGCTTATCTAAATTAACCTCATTAGGCATTGCTGCATAAAGCGCAACAGATGAAAAATCCTTTATTAGATGGGATAATTTATCACAAATGATGTTAGATTTTTCTAATTTATTTGTGATATTTTTATTAATATTTAATGCCTTTTTCCTAAAATCTTTTTTAACATCATTCATCATATTCACCTTATTTATTTTAAAACAAAGTGATTATAAAATACAATAAAAAAGATGATGCAAAATGCATCATCATATTGTAATAATTATTATTGAGCTTGTGGTGTATCATTTCCAAATGCATTTTCAACATTATCAAGATCGATACCTTTTGTTTCTTTTACCTTTAATGCAAGTAAAACAACAGAAACTACGATGATTGGAACGAAAATGAATAATTGGAAATAACCAATATTAGCAGAACCACCAATTACAGGGAATAGGATGCCTACTAATAGACCTAAAATCTTGCTGACAGCGCCTGTATATGTGATTAAACCATTTACAGAGGCTCTGATATTTGTTGGAGTAGATTCAGCAGGCATAACTAGGAATAGACAATCACAAAGTGACCATAATCCACCATACATTAAACCATTAAATATAGCTAATAAGATGGTTTGTGCCATATCATATTGCATGAATTTTGCACACATGATAAATCCTATTTCACCGATAACACCTACGATACCAAAGATAATACATGATTTCTTTCTACCTAACCAGTCTGATAGGAATCCACTAAAGAATGCGAATATTGCATAAACAATTGGTTCAATGATATGGAATGTTGAATTTAATTGGTCATTTTGACCACCAAATTGCATTGTTTCATTTTCATATCCTACAACACCAACTGCTAGCTGGAAGATAATTAGAATAATTGTAATCCAACGTAATTGCTTATTATGAATAATGTAATGGAATGCGCCTTTGATTCCACCAGATTTACTCTTGTCAGCTTCTACTTTTTTCTTATCTTCTTCTCTTTGTTCATCAGTTTTAGATAAATATTCTTTTCGATGCTTTAAGAATATTGGTGTTTCAGCAGTTAAGAAAATTGATAATATACCAATTACAAATGCTAAAATTACTGGGATTAAAAATACTAAACGCCAAGATGATAAGTTATCTGGATTATAAAAAATAGTTTTAAATACGCCGATTAAAGAAACACTTAGTAGGGCAATACCCTTAGTTATTGAACATAGCTTTGCACGATGCTTTTCTGGACTGACCTCCATAATATAAATAACTTGTGCATCATTTGGAATAAAAAAGCAAATTATAACAAAACCGATTAAATATACAATATAGTTTGGAGCAATCATACAAAGTAACATACCAACACCCATACCTAATGTATTTAATACTATGAATAGCTTACGTCCAAATTTATCCGCAAGCATCTTATAAAGTGGCAACAAGAAGAATACTAAATATGTTGGAATAGTTGCTATGTTAAGCTTTGATACAGCATTACCATATTCTTCTGATCCTGTTTGACCATAACCGATATGGAACAAATCATAAATCATAAATGTTCTCATCTTGCTGTCGACGTTACTTGCAATTTCATCAACGATATAAATTACTGTAACGACAATAATGGAAAGTAATAGGAGCTTTACAAATTTGTTTGATCTTTCAATTCGCCTGTCAATTTTAGATAATTCTAGAGTCTCCCTTTCTCTCCTCTTTTTTTCTTTCAATTCTTTATCCACCTTAATAACCTCCCTTAAAAAGAATCGACTGTTTATTATTGTAAATATAAAAAACAGTAAAATCAAGAGAAAAAGTAAGCGTTTACATATTTTTTCGAAAAAACCAATATGTTTTTTAAAAATCCTATTATAAAGAGATTTTTTTGCGTTTTTCACTCATTTTGATTGCCGTTTTTTTAAAAAAATAAAAACTGGCTCGACAGATTAAATTAGGAAATATAACAAAAGAAATAATACTACAATAAAGAAAAAAAGATTGATAGTTTGTATCAATCCTATTGGTATTTAATGGAGCCACAGAGCGGAATCGAACCGCCGTCTTTTGCTTGGGAAGCAAAGGTAATAACCATTATACCACTGCGGCATAATTAGAGTATAGCACTAACATATTAGTATTTTCAATATTTAATTATTCAATTCTAGCAATTATGATTAAATAAATATATAATATAGTGAATGTTTAGAAGGAGTATCTTTTATGAAAAATATTGCAGTAAAGGAGCTAGCATATTTTACATGTGGTAGCGGAGATTTAAAAACTGAATATTTATCAAATTATGATATGAAAATCGGGAGTAAGGCTCACGATTTTTGGCAATCTAAATATTTTGATACTGATAAAAGTGAAGTATATATCAAAAAAGAATTAGAATATAAGAAAAATAAATATCTTCTTCATGGATTTATAGATGGTCTTTTATGCAGAAACGAAGAAATCATAATTGAAGAAATTAAATCTACTCCTTCTGATTTAGATGAAATAAATCTAGATTATCATAAAGAGCATATTGCTCAAGCAAAGATATATGCTTATATGTATGCGATAGATCATGAGATGGATAGGATACATATTAGACTAACATATATATCTACAGTTGATTATTCAACAAAATCATTTGATTTAATAGAAAATGTTGATAATCTTGAAGATTTTGTTTTCAAATTACTATCTGAATACATTGATTGGTTAGATTTACTTGATGCTACAAACGAGGTTAGAAATCAAACAATTGCTTCAATTAGCTTCCCTTTTGATCATGAGCGTGAGGGTCAAAGGGATTTGATGAGTGCTACATATAAAGCATTAAAAGGAAATGAAATATTATATGTTATTGCTCCAACAGGAATTGGCAAGACAATGGCTACATTATTTGCTGGATTAAAGTCACTCGAAGATCATGACAAATTATTTTATTTAACAGCTAAAGGTAGTGGAAAAAATGCACCAATGGAGGCTGTTGAGATACTTGCTAAAAAGGGACTTAAAATAAAAGTAATAGATATTACTGCAAAAAAGAAAATGTGCAATGCCCAAAAAGAACATTGTAACCCTGATGAGTGCCCATTTGCCAAGGGGTATTTTGATAAGCTAAGGGCAGCTACTGAAGAAATTTTTAAAGAACATGATATCTATTCATATGATGTATTAAAGGAGCTAACAGATAGACATCAAATATGTGGCTTTGAGTTTAGCTTATATCTATCATATTTTTGTGATTTAGTTATTGCAGATTATAATTATGCCTTTGATCCAAAGGCTGAATTAATTAGATATTTTGAGGATGATTCATATAAGCCAAAGCTACTTGTTGATGAGGCTCATAATCTAATATCTAGAAGTAAAGATATGTATTCTTCAAATATCAATGAATTTGATATTATAAATATTAGAGCGAAGCTAAATGAATTTAAACCAAGTATTAGAAAATGCTGTAATAATATCCTTGAAATATTTGATGCATATCGCGAGAAAATTGCGCCTAATACGCCATTAATTGAAAAATCAATGAATGAAGATTTGAATGTTTTACTTCGTGAGCTTTTGAATAAATGTGATGAAATATTTGAGCACAATAAGAATATAAAGGATAAGGATTTAATACTGGAATCATATTTTAAAATACTAGATTTTATTCGTATTAGTGAATATTATTCTAATACTCATAGAATGATTATAAAGCCAATTGATGATATTATAAATATTGGATATTTTTGCCTTGATGCATCTGAATTTATATTAGATAAAATCAAGTCATCAATTTATGGTATTGTCTTCTTCTCGGCAACCCTTTATCCTATTAAATATTATTCTAATTTACTTACAAAAAGTGAAGGAAAATATCTTGAATTATCATCTCCTTTTGATTCTAAAAATTTAGATATAATTATCAATAATGAAATATCTACAAAATATCGAAATAGGATTGCTTCAGTTGATTCAATTATTGAAACAATTGAAGCTGTTACTTCTGTTAAAAAAGGAAATTATATAGTCTTCTTCCCATCATATCAATACTTAAATATGGTAGTGAGCCAAATTGTTGAACCTGACTATGAGATAATCATTCAAAAAAATGATATGAAGGATAATGAAAAACAAACTATTATCGATAAGTTTAAGACAACTACTAATAATAAGGTTGGCTTCTTCGTTATGGGGGGTGTGTTCTCTGAGGGTATTGATTTTATAGGGGATAGCTTAACTGGCGTAATCATTGTTGGTGTAGGACTACCAATGATATGTTTAGAAAATGATTTACTTAAGGATTATTTTGAAGAAACTTATCAATCTGGTTTTGATTATGCTTATACATATCCAGGCTTTAATAAGGTAATTCAGGCTGTTGGTAGAGTCATAAGAGATTATGGAGATCGTGGTATTGCGATACTTATGGATGAACGCTTTGGTTATTCTTCTTATAGAGAGCTTTTTCCACCTCATTGGACTAATATAAAATACATTAGTCGTAAGCATAGATTAAAAGATGAATTAAAGAAATTCTATTTCGAAGATTTAATTGAATAATTATTCACATAATTATTAAATTATGCTAAAATATTCTCATGAAAAAATATCTTAAGCTTATTTTTTTTGTAATCATGAGTTGTGTTATCTTCATTTTGATATGGGCAACCACAATAACTATAGTTAAAAACATAGAAAAAATTGCTTTAGTTGAGCAATTTAAATCTCGTGGTGTTCTAGTTGAAGACAAATCTGATTCAAATACAAAATTTTATAAAATAGCATCTAATGAAAAAAGACCAACCTATACACCTGTTGGTTCTGCCATTTATCCAGGTGCTAAGGGTGATATTTTGGTAACTACCCAAGCAGTTGTAGGTACTGGTGTGCCATTTATTGGTGATTTTTTAAATGGCTTTGTTGGCTTTTATGCTGGAGGACATGCAGCTTTATCGACAATGGATTACAGGGATAGTGATATTTCATTAACACCTAAAACATCTATTGAGGCAACAGGTATGCGCAGTGGTGATAATCCAGCCACAATATTTGATCGTGGATATGTATGGGCATATCAAGCACCATATACAGAGGTTATTGGTCTTAGAGTTAAGATGAATGAAGAAGAAATAGATGAGGTTGTATCTAAAACATCATCTTTAATAGATGATCCATATAATTTCTCGTTTATTTTTAATACAAGAAATACATCATATTGTACAGATATTATTTCTAAAGGATTTTCTAATAAAGCACATCTTAATAAAGATGGCTTTGCGACAACCATTTATGATTTAATTTGTACAAGTGATACTTATATTAGCTATTATCATTACTATGATAGTAATGGTGTTAAGCACATATATTATTTAGATTGGAGTGAATAAGTATGGCGTATGTTGCATTATATAGAGCCTATCGTCCTCAAAAGTTTTCAGAGGTTGTAGGTCAAAGTCATATTATAAAAACTTTACAAAATGCGATAAAACTTGATAAGGTGGCACATGCTTATTTATTTTGTGGCCCACGTGGAACAGGTAAAACAACCTTAGCAAAGATTCTTGCTAAGGCAATGAACTGTGAACATGGTCCTACAACTGACCCATGCTGTGAATGTGATATTTGTAAAGGAATTGCTAAAGGTAGCGTAGCAGATGTAGTGGAAATTGATGCTGCCTCAAACAATGGTGCAGATGACATTAGAGCACTAAGAGATACAGTAAATTTCTTACCTTCTGAATGCAAATATAAAATCTATATTATAGATGAGGTTCACATGCTTACGACTCAAGCATTTAATGCCTTATTAAAGACATTAGAAGAACCACCAAAGCATGTTATTTTTATTCTTGCTACTACAGAGCCTTATAAGCTTCCAACAACTATTTTATCTCGTTGTCAACGCTTTGATTTTCAAGCAATATCAATTGAAGATATTATTAAAAGATTAAAGATAGTAGTTGAAGAAGAAAATATAAAAATCAATGAAGAAGCATTATATCAAATCGCAGTATCTGCTGAAGGTGGAATGCGTGATGCATTATCTTTATTAGATCAAGCAGTAAGCTATTCAACACATGAAGAAGTAGAGCTTGATGATATCCTTGCAATAAGTGGTAGCACATCATATATGAAGATAATTGATTTACTATCTTTATGTATAAGTAAAAATGATAGTGATGCCATTATAATGGTTGATAAAATATTAAAAGAAGGTAAGGAAGTACCTAGAGTTTTAAATGATATTATTTTATTTTTAAAGGATGTATTAATATTTAAAAATGATGCAGTAATTGAAGATAAAATAATGTTTAAAAACGAAGCATTTATCAAGCTTTCTAATGAGCTTTCTAAGCCTGTAATATATCGCTGGATTGATATATTAATTGATGCATTAAATAATTCAAAATTCTCAATTCAAAAGCGTGCATATTTAGAGATAGCTATTATCAAAATGAATGATGTTACATTAAATGAAGAAGCTAATTTTGAAGATCGTATTTTATCACTTGAAAGAAGCTTTGAAATGATAACTCGTCAAGGAGTATTCCAACAACCAAAACGTACTCCTGAGCCACGTCAATATGTTCCAAATATACCATCTCAGGACGATGTTAAGAAAATGGTTGAAGAACGTAATAAGCAAATTGAAGAGGCTATGGAAGCCCCTGCTGAGCCAGTTGAACAAAAAGTGGCTGAAGAACCTCAAAAAGAAGAACCACAAATTGTTCAAAAACCCGAGCCAATAAAGGAAAAACAGGCTCCTGAGGTTAGTGTTCCAACCCTTGAAGATTTGATGGTGGATTTCCCAGATAATGAGATTAATTCAACAGATATTGAGGCTATTTTAAATAATGCTTCTAAGGATAAAAGAGAGGCATTACTTGCTGTATGGAAAGAGATTGAAGAAAAATATACAAATGTATTTGTTGTTCAATTATTAGTTAGAGGAAAAGTAATCGCAGTATCTGATAATGCGTTCATAGTTGAACTTAAGGATGTAGGATTCTGTAATAGATTAATGAGCTATGAAAACTATGTTAAGATTATCGAAATCTTCTCTGAATATAATTTAAAAATAGAAGATTATATTTGTCTTCCACAGGCTGTTTGGACTAAGGTAAAAGAGGATTATATGTCTAAATATAAAACTGATCCTAAGCCACACCTAAATCCTATTAGAACAGGTGTACTAAGAAGAGTGATTCCGGCATCCGTGGATATTAAAAAAGAAATGAAAAATGATGAAGAACAATTAAAAGAGTTCTTTGATTTAAATGATGTAAAAATATTGGAGGAATAAAAAATGAATCAACAACAAATGATGCGTCTAAGAAAGATGCAAAAGCAAATGATGGAAGCTCAAGAGAAGCTTGAAAACACAGTTTACACTGGTACTGCTGGTGGTGGAGTTGTAGAGGCTCAAGTTAAAGGTAACCATGAGGTAGTAGCAATTAAAATTGATCCTGAGGCAATCGAAGATGATTTAGAAATGGTTCAAGATATGATTGTTTTAGCTTTAAATGACGCTAATAAAAAAATTGATGCTGAAAGCCAAAAACTACTTGGTGGCTTCGGCGGTGGAATGGGGCTATTTTAGTGAATAAATATCCTAAGGCTTTAGAGGATTTAATAAATTGCTATAAATATCTTCCAGGTGTAGGCGAGAAGTCTGCTGAAAGATATGCATTATATACATTATTCACTTTGGACGAAGGAGAAATAATTGATTTTTCTAACGCCCTTTTGAGCATCAAAAAGGATATTAAAATTTGCCCAAATTGTGGTAATATCACTGAGGGAGAATTGTGCGAGATTTGTAGTGACAAAAATCGTAATCATAGACAAATTATGGTCCTAGAGTCTATTAAAGATTTGTTGACTATTGAGAAGGTTAATGAATTCCATGGAATTTACCATATTTTAAATGGAGCAATTAATTTTTCTAAAGGTGTGACAATTGATGATTTGAATGTTGAATCATTAATTGAAAAGATTAAAAATAAAGAAGTTGATGAGCTTATATTAGCTACCAACATCACCCTTGAGGGTGAAACTACCGCAAGATATCTTAAAGAATTATTCCGTGATTATGATATAAAAATAACAAGACTTGCTAGTGGTATCCCTGTTGGTGGTGATTTATCTTATGCAGATGAGATGACTATATTAAAATCATTCCAAGGAAGAAGAGAATATTAATGTTTCTAACTTTTAAAAGTATTGATAACGAAGGTAACGAAATAAAGTTTCAAACAGAATATGAAAAATTAGATGATAAATACATTTTTGATGATTTATCAGTTGAAAATACTAAAGTAGAGCTTATGATGAATGAAGAAAATGTAATAATCAATAGATTCGGCGATACCGAATCTAAATTTGTTTTTATTCAAGGTATCAATACCCTAGCTTTTTATAAAAATTCGCTTGGCTTAGAGCTTAAAATGAATATTTTTACTAAAAAAATTATCATTAAAAGCAAACAATTGTACCTAGAATACGATCTTATCTTGGATTCTGATGTGATTTCATCACATAAGATTTGGATATTATTTCATTAAATGCTTGAAAATTACTTGTAATTTTAGTAAAATGTATGAGCATAAATTTGGAGGATTAAAATGGAAAATGTTTCTAACATGTCATTAATTGAGGTTGCTGTTAAGGTTTTAGAAGAAAGACATGCCCCAATTAACATCAATGATTTAATAGATGAAGTACTAGAATTAAAGGGTGTAAGTGATGATGAATCAAAAACTGATTTATATGTTGATATTACAACATCATCTACATTCGTATATCTAGGTGAAGGAGTTTGGGATCTTAAAATCAATCAATCTCTTGATGAATTCGATAAGGATGGTTCAGCATTCACTTCTAAGGATGAAGAATATGTTGAAGAAGTTGATCATGAGGATTACGAAGAAGACGAAGATGAGGATGAGGACGAAGATTCTGACTACGAAGAAGATGAAGACGACGAGGATGAAGAATCTGACGAGCATGAATCTGAAATTGAATATGAGGATGAAGAAGATGAATCTGAATATTCTGAGGAAGACGACTTCGAAGAAGAAGATGATTATGATGAAGAAAAATACAACAAAATTATGGACGACTACGAAGATATGTATGGAGATAATTAATACAATTTCCCATAATCTTAACGTATTTTGTTGATATTTAAATGATAAGATATAATTGTCAAGGGAACTTGATAAAATCTTTTTCATAATTTTTTAAATCTCTATAACATAAAAAAGATATAAAGAACAACTTCCCCGGTTGTTCTTTATAAATATATAGAGGAAGGGATGGTTTTTATGTATAAAATAGCTTTGGTTGAGGATGAAAAAAATTTATCATCCTTAGTATTTAAGTATTTAGCTAATGAGGGTTATGAGGTTGATACCTATCTAACTGGCGAGGAAGCAGAAAAGAATATTGCAAATGATTATGATTTGTGGATTTTAGATATAATGCTTCCTGGTGTTATTTCTGGTTATGATTTGATAAGAAAAATCAGAGAGGTTAAACCACAGATGCCAATTATATTTACTTCTGCTCGTGACCAGGATATCGACAAAATTATGGGACTAGAGCTTGGCGGTGATGATTATCTAGCTAAGCCATATTCTATTAGAGAGCTAGTACTAAGAGTAAAAAACATTTTAAATAGATCTTATGCTAGAGAAAGTAATAGAAATGATAATAAAGAATCATTTAATGGCTATGAGATTGATTATGATAAGCGTATCGTAACTGAAAATGGGGAAAATATTAATCTAACAAGCAAGGAATATGATTTATTATTATTCTTTTTAGAAAATAAAGGTAAAGCCTTCAATCGTGATCAAATTCTTGATTATGTTTGGGGTAGTGATTATTTTGGATCTGATCGTGTTGTTGATGACCTTATGCGTAGATTAAGACAAAAGATGCCTAATCTACAGGTTGAGACAATCTATGGATTTGGATATAGATTACTTGTATGAGAAAGATTAGCTTATCTTCTCAGCTAGTATTAATATTTTTTGGTATATTTCTTTTCGCAACCGCCATATTTTCAGTTGTGAGTGTCTCTACAACAACTAAATTTGTTGAAGATGAAATGTATACCAAGCTACAATCATTTTCTCAATTTATAGATGGACCTGGTAGAATGGATACCGATGTACCTGATATTGCGTTTGGTGTCTATTTGAAATTTGATAATACAACAAATTCAAATTTAAGGGGCTTTATAGAAGAAGATGAGGTTAGTAATATCCTAGCTGAAGTTACAAAGTTGAAAAATGAATCAAATGATACAAGAAGAAGCTATAATGTTAAAGGAACATATACAAATAAGAAGAATCAAAAAATTTATTATTTTTTTGATACTCGTGATGAAAATAGCTTTAGATTAGTTCTAACAGATACATCATATACTAATGCCCGTATTCAGGATACACTATTAGTTAATAGCTCAATATTTTTAGGCGTTATGCTACTTACAATATGTGTTTTGTTCTTTTGGAGTAATGGCCTTGCTAAAAGACTTAAGAGGATTCAAAATCATATTTTACTTCTTCCATCATCTAAATATGAAAATGAATATGTTGATGATGGTCTTGATGAGGTAGCAACACTATCAAGAAGTGTTGAGCATATGAGAATGGAAATATCTGCTAATGAAAAGACAAAGCAGGAAATGCTTCAAAATTTAAGCCATGATTTTAAGACACCTATTGCGGTAATTAAAACATATGCTGAGGCAATGGTTGATGGTGTTGAGGATGTGAATTCTGCAACTGCTAAGATTATTGAACAAGCAGATATTTTAAGAAATAAGGTAAATAAATTATTACAATATAATTCACTTGAATACCTATCTAAGGATAAGGAATTTGAGGATGTTGTAATGAATGAAATAATTGATGATTTAGTTAAAAATTATAAATATCAAACATCAGATTTGAATTTTGATTTAGATTTAGAGGATAATATAACATTCAAAGGGTACAGAGAAAACTGGTATACTGTAATTGATAATATTATTGATAATGCTAAAAGATATGCTAAATCAACAATTAAGATTGTATTAAAAAAAGGATATTTACGTATTTATAATGATGGTGAGCATATTAGTGATGATTTTATCAACAATAGCTTTAAGCCATATGAGAAGGGTAGTAAGGGGCAATTTGGCCTTGGAATGAGTATTGCTCAAAAGACAATTTACTTTTTTGGTATGAAATTAGTTGTAAAGAATGAGGATGTTGGTGTATCATTTATTATAGAGGAATAGATTATGAAGTTTACAGAAATTAATTTAGTAAAAGATGAAAAATCTATAAATAATATGTCGATATTTTTTAAATATCTAAGTGATTCAACTAGAATGAAGATTCTTTTATGCATTGGTGATGATGAGCTTTGTGTAAATGATATCGCATCTAGAATCGGAATGACAAAATCTGCAGTATCTCATCAGCTTGCCTTACTTCGTCAGGGTAGACTTATAAAGAATAGAAAAGATGGAAAAGAAGTATATTATTCTTTAGATGATGAGCATGTAAAGATGTTAATAGATAGTGCTTGGGAGCACGTTAATGAATAGAAGCTATACTAGTAGCTTTTATTTTTTTATAAAAAATATTTGTTTAGGATTATATTTTTGTTAAAATAATATAAAGGAGGTAAAAATAAATGGTTAAGGTTTATTTTACAAAAGAGATTACACCTGATAGCTTAGTTAAGATGTATGAGGCATTAGGAGTAGAATTAAAGGGTAATATTGGCATAAAGATTTCAACAGGTGAGCCTGGTGGACACAATTATTTAAAGCCAGAATTAATTTCTAAATTAGTTAAAAAATTAAATGGTACTATTATTGAATGTAATACAGCATATGATGGTAGAAGAAATACAAAAGAAGACCATCTAAAGGCAGCTGAGGAGCATGGATTTACTAAGATAGCCAAGGTAGATATAATGGATGGCGATGGAGAAATAAAAATTCCAGTTAATGGAAAGCATTTAGATTTCAATATTGTTGGTAAGAACTTAGATAATTATGATGCGATAGTGAATTTAGCACACTTTAAAGGCCATGCGATGGGTGGTTTTGGTGGCGTAATTAAGAATCAATCAATTGGTATTGCATCACGTAATGGTAAGGCTTATATCCATACTGCAGGTAAGTTTTATGATCCAGATATTTGTTGGAATAATCTACCACCTCAAAATGATTTTTTAGAATCAATGGCTGAATCAGCAAAATCAGTTGAGGATTATTTTAAAAAGGCTGGAAAAAAGATTGTATATATTGATGTAATGAATAATCTATCCGTTGATTGCGATTGTGATTCTAATCCAGAGGATCCATGTATGAAGGATATTGGTATTCTAGCATCACTTGATCCTGTTGCGGTTGACCAAGCTTGTATTGATAAGATATGGTCATCTACTGATAGAGGAAGAGATCATTTCATTAAACGTGTTGAAAGACAAAATGGTAGACATACTCTACAATATGCTGAAGAAATTGGCTTTGGCAGTAGAGAATATGAATTAGTAGAAATATAAGAAGGCTAGCAATAGCCTTTTTTGCACCTTTAAAAAGAGATAAAAGTGCAATTTTTGCACCAACATGCTTAGACAAAAGTGCAATTTTTGCACCTTTCTATTTACATAAAAGTGCAATAATGCTATAATATACGTGGTGATGGGACATGGATTTGAAAGAATTAAGACTGTCTAAAAAATTAACACAAGCTCAAGCAGCATTGAAAATGGGAATTTCATTGAGATCATATAAACAATATGAAAATGATAAAAAGAAAATTAACACCATTAAATATAATTATATGATTCAAGAATTAGAAAAAGTGGGCTATATAGATGAAGAACATGGTATTTTGAATATAGAGATTATTAAATCTAAAACCGCTAATATTTTCAAAAAACATGAAGTGGAGTATTGCATTTTATTTGGAAGCTATGCAAATGGAACCGCAACAGAAAAAAGTGATGTGGATTTACTTGTTGCATCAAATGTAACAGGCATGGATTTTTATGGAATGGCAGAGGAATTACGAGAAGCATTACAAAAGAAAGTCGATTTACTGAACTTGGAGCAATTATATAATAATCAAGACTTATTAAATAATATATTGAAAGATGGTATAAAAATATATGGTTAAAAGTGATTTATATTACTTGATCAAAACAAAGATATACCGAATTTAAAAAATCAATTAAGCAAAATTATTAATGAAACATATAAAAAATAACTCAGTTCATTCTGAGTTATTTTTTTAATCTTATAATTCAATTTCTTTTCTTATTTTATCTAAATCATATTTATCCATATGATTTTCAAATTTCAGTTCAATGTCATTTTCTTCATATCTTGGAAGAATATGAGTGTGGAAATGCATTACGCTTTGTCCTGCTGCCTCACCACAATTATTTAATAAATTAATACCCTTTGGCTTGTATACCTCATTGATTTTTTTAGCGACCTTTTTAGCAACAACCATTACATTTTTTAATTCCTCATCTGGAATTTCAAGTAGGTTATCATAATGCTTTTTAGGCATTATTAAAGTATGGCCTTTAGTTGCTTGAGATATATCAAGTATTGCCAAAACATTATCATCCTCATATATTTTTTTACTAGGAATTTCTCCTTTAATTATTTTACAAAATATGCACATTTTTATCCCTTCCTTCATTGATTTTATTATAATTATAATAATGTCAAAAATCAATTATTATTGAAGTTAAATAAATAGATAAGTATAATAAATGAAGATGTGGAGGTTATGGTATGCTAGAAATAAAAAATTTAAGTAAAAAATATAAGGGATCAAATGTAAAAGCTATTGATGATATCAATATCACAATAGAGCCTGGTGATGTTTATGGATTTATTGGGCCAAATGGTGCTGGTAAATCTACAACTATTAAGTGTGTTGTAGGAATTCATGAATATGATGAGGGTGAAATCTTATTTGATGGAGAAAACATTAAAAAGAATCCAATAAAAATTAAAAAGCAAATTGCTTATATTCCTGATAATCCTGATTTGTATGAGCATCTTTCAGGTATAGGTTATATTGATTTTGTATGTAATATTTATGGCGTTGGTGAGGAAAAAAACGAGCTTATTCATAAATATGCAGCACTTTTTGAAATTGAAAAGGATTTAGCTAATCCAATTAAGACTTATTCACATGGCATGAAGCAAAAAATAGCCTTAATTGCAGCTTTAGTTCATAAGCCTAAGCTACTTGTATTAGATGAACCATTTGTAGGACTAGACCCAAAGGCTACTCATGATTTAAAGGAAGTTATGAAGGAATTATGTAATGAGGGAGTTATGATATTTTTCTCATCACATGTATTAGAGGTTGTTGAAAAGTTTTGTAATAAGATTGCGATAATCAAAAATGGTAAGATCATTGCCTCAGGATTAACTGATGAGGTTAGAGGTAATGAATCACTAGAAGATAAATTTATGGAGTTATTTACAAATGAAGAATAACTTTTTCTTATTAACAAAAATCAATTTATTAGCATCTTTAGATTTTCGTGGCAAGAATAAAGGTAAAAGCATTTCATTATTAACATACATTGCAATAATTTTTCTTATCCTAATGGCTGTTGGTGTAATGTTTAGCTTTCTTTATGGTAAAATGCTTGTCGATGAGGGCTATAATTATATTTATTCAACAATCTATATTTCATCAATTTTAACAATATTGATTTTATCAACAACAATTTCTTCAATTAAAACAACATTCGCTGGCAAGGATTATGATTTATTAAAATCTATGCCTATTAGAAAAAGAGATATAATCGCCTCTAAATTATCAGGTATTTATATTTTAGAATTAATGTATTCAACTGCATTTTTGTTACCAAATTCTATTATTGGAATTATTACAACTAATGATATATTGAATTTTATTGTACCATTTAGCTTGATATTCTTGCTTCCAGCAATTCCCATTGCCTTAGGTGCAGTAATATCAATATTGGTATCATGTCTTGCAGATAGATATAAAATTGCCAATTTTATATCTTTAATATTCTATGTTGGCTTTTTTGTAGCTATTATGGCATTTTCATTTTCACAAGGCTCTTCATCATCAAAATCTAATGATTTGTCTGGCATTGTGAATATGATAAATGGCTATATGTGGATTAATCCTTCCCTTTATTTTTTAAAGCAAGGATTTGAATCAAATATCTTATATTTATTAGTATTTTATGGGATTAATTTATTAGTTTTAGTTGCATCATTTGTCATACTATCACTACTTTATGATTATGTTCATTCTGTTATGACATCAATACGTACTAATATTAAATATGAAAGAAAGATGCTTGCTAATAAAGGAGAATTTAAAACTTTATTGGCATCAGAATTTAAAAAGATTACATCATCTAAAACATTATTTGTTAATGTTGTTTTATCAGGAATTATTAGCATAATCTTCGCGGTAGTTTTGTCTACAACATTCAAATCAATTGGAAGTGATCGCCCTGAGGTTTTACAATATGCTAATAAATATGGCTATCTTGGTGCTTTAGTAATAATGTTTGGTGCTGGTATGAATGTGCCAGCAGGATTTATGATATCTTTAGATGCGAAGTATTTTTGGATGATTAAATCATATCCTATTGATTATAAAAAGATGATGAGAGCAAAGCTATTAACATCTATTATATTTACAGTTCCAACATCAATTATAGCTTGCGTTATAATTGCGGTTATTCTTAAGCTTAATGCTTTTAATATAATAATGATGATATTAACATCAGTTATGTATTTATTATTTGTTAATGCTTTAGGCTTAAGATTAAATTTAGCATTCCCTAAATTTAATTGGAAAACAGAAAATGAGATTGTCAAAAATTCAGCAAGTATTGTAGCATCTACATTCATTGATATGGGTGCTGTAATAGCAACAGCTGGATTGATGGTTGGACTTATTTTCCTAAATCCTATCGTATCAGCAATATTAGGATTAGTAAGTGTGACTATTCCTGCATTATGCTTCTACATTGCTGTAATGAAACGATGTGAAAATATAATTAATAGCTACGAAGGATTTTAATTAAGATTATGAAAAAGATTAAATACTTTATATTAGGTTTTTGTTGTTTACTATTAGCTTCTTGCTTTGGCGGGAATGTTGCTACAACAAGCAAGACAAAAACAACACAAAATACATCTACAAATACTTTTGAACCGACTATAACAACGACTACTAACTGTGCTGTACCTACAACATTTACAACACCGGGTATTTCTACTACAGCTCCTGTAACTACAAATGTAGAGCCTGTAATATCAACTACTTTACCTTCAACTACAACTAGTAGTGCTATAACTACTATTGAACCAGTTATAACTACAACAACTACAAACACTTCAACAACCACTACAACATCAAATGAGCCGAAGCTTTGCACATTATCTGAGATTAACTCACTAGGTGCTAACTTAGCTAATAACGCAACAGGTATTAAAGTTAAATTTAATGCTATGTATGTTAAAAATATAACAGATAATAATGATCATCTATTCTTGTTTGTTGATGATGATTCATATGTGTGTGTTAGATTTACTCAATCACAATATACAGATCATATTAAAAATAGATATACATATTGTTATTATGATGTTGTAGGTACATTAAGTAAGGTTAATAATAATGTAGAAGTAGCATATGAATCACTTACTAATACTACCACAACAAAATCTAGCTATGATTATTCAAATATTACTACCAATAAATCATCAATTAAATCTATTTACGATGATATGAGTAATATTACTTTATCTAATAAATATAATGGAATTGGTAAGATAGTAACATTTAGTGGTGTCGTTATGGCAACCGATCGTGAGGATGCTCAAAAGAAGGCAGTATTGTATGATAATAAGAATGTTATAACTGTGATTGGTGATAGCACAATATGCAGTGCTGATTCAATTAATAATACACAGCTTAAAATAACTGGTATTGTATCGATCTTAAAAGGACAGCCTGCCATTTTGTTACTTGATAAAGAGGTTGAAAATAAAACAATTAATATTGATTATTCTAATGTAGTAGAAAAAGTACCATCATATTTTTCTAAATGGTATAACGTAAGTGATAGAATTAATAATCCATCATTTGTAGATTTTTCTATATTATATAAAATTAATGGATATGTAAATGTTGATGAAGGAAGAACAAATAAATTATATTTTGGTCTAACTGATGCAGCAAATGGCAAGCTTGATGATAATGGTATAAAAACATCTATTAAAGGTGTATACTTAATGAATTATCAAGGACAAAGTAGCTTAACTTCTTATAATAGTAATATCTATAATGCATACCAAAATGAGACAAATATTAATCTATGTGCTTCATTATATCAATTCGATACACAAAATCATGGATGGAAAATGTTCATGGTTGATTCTACTTTCCAGGAAGTAGCAAATAATAACTAATTTTTAAAATAATTGCCTAGTCATTATTTTGGTGACTAGGCAATATTTTCGTTGACTTTATATGTCGTTTTGTTTATAATTGACAATGCTAATACTTGGTATGGAGTAGTACTCAAGAGGCTCAAGAGGCTTCCCTGCTAAGGAAGTAGACTGGGTAACTGGTGCGAGGGTTCGAATCCCTCCTGCTCCGCCACTAGAAATCAAGTGCGAACACACTAAAATATATGCTGGTTATGGTTGTTTGGTACTAGAAATATATTTAAAAGATGAAGACTAGAGAAATCTAGTTTTTTCTTTCAATATATTTAAAGTCTGAATGTTGAATGTACGTGTGCAAAAAATGCACAAGTTCATATTGAAGAAAAAGCGTAAAAATGTGAAGACTTGATTTATTATAAAATTATGATATACTATAAGTGTCTTGAGGGACAACAGTTAGTTAAGAAAAACGAAAAGGGATGACGGCAATCATCCCTTTTCTCATTTTAGAGGAAACAGCTGTTAGTTAAGTACTATCTATCGATAGTCAGTCTTATTAGTAATAATGATCAACACCATTATCACTATAAGACATATTAGGTATTCCACCTAATACCTCCTAACTACCCGTTGTTCCCTCCGAGTAGAATTTTTTCATTCTGTTGTCTCCTCGTAAAATGTTCCATATAAATATGGCAATTTAATAATATCACTTATATGGTGTGATTACAACAATAAATGTAGATTTGTTGACTAAAAATACAAAATACTATATAATTATAAAAACAGACTATTGTGGACATTAAAAAGATTTATTATAATAATAGACTTGATAAAAATAAGCATATGTGCGGTAAACGCACAAGTTAAAACTAACGAAGTCACATATGATGGGCATAAAAGATTATTAAAGAAAAGAGTACACTATTAATATGGATAACAAATTTGGTGAAAAAGTAAAAGAAATAAGAAAACAAGCTGGTCTAAATCAAGATGAATTTGCAAAAGAATTAGGTTATACATCTAGATCTACTATCAATAAGATAGAAAAAGGTGTTAACGACATGAGCCAAGATAAGCTTGAGTTATTAATCAGAAAATTTGATGTAGAGGTTAATGACTTATTTGATTCTTTAGCTGTTAGTACTGGTGGAACTATTATAGACGAAAAAGGTATAAGAAATATAAAGGTCCCTGATCCTGATTATACTTATCCTAAAGCTGGAGTCTATAATATGAAAAATATCAAGCCAACTATAACAAGGAAAAACATAATAGTTGGCGATTATTCATATTATAGTGGGAAAGATTTTGAATCTAGAGTTACACATCATTATGACTTTTTAGGAGATAAATTAATTATTGGTAAATTCTGCCAAATTGGTAATAATGTCGAATTCATTATGAATGGTGCTAATCATCAAATGAATGCGGCTACTACATTCCCTTTTTATGTAATGGACGGCTGGAAACAAGATGCACCTAAAATGGAAGTTTTACCATTTAAGGGTGACACAATAGTAGGGAATGATTGCTGGATAGGACAAAATGTAACTGTATTACCTGGAGTCCATATTGGGAATGGTGTAATAATAGGAGCTAATTCAGTAGTAACAAAAGATTTACCTTCATATTCAATTTGTGCTGGTAATCCATGCACTATCAAAAAAATGAGATTTGATGATGAAATCATTGAATTATTAGAAAAATTAAAATGGTGGGATAGAAGTATTGAAGAAATACAAAAAATTATTCCAATCATAACAAAACCAAATCCAACTAAAGAAGAATTAGAAAGTCTAATTATTCGATAGTTCACAAGGGGAAGATAGTGCTCCGCCATTTGAGAAGTTATTGGATATAGTTAATTATTTAATTAGACCGTCCAATTAAGTCATAGAGTAATCTATGGCTTTTTTTGTGTTTTTTGTTCTAATCATATAATGAATAGAAATATATATTTTTCCTTTTATATTTTAAATAACTATGTTATAATATTATTGCAAAACTGCCAAAATGTTAAAAAAATGGCAAAAATGCAAAAGAAGGTGATTGCGTTGAAGAATTATTTATCTAAAATTGAACTATATGAACAAAATGAAAAAAACACAATGAGTCCTAGAACAAAAGCTTTATTGATCAAAAAATTAATTGAAAAAGGAATCATTGCGAAGGTTGAAAATGATAAATACAAATTAGTAAATAAAAAGAAATATCATATTTATAGAGATTATGATGGTACAATCGAGTATATTAATTTACTAAATAATGTTAAATTTGATTATATAATTTATAACATTACGTTTTTAAATGAATGGTTAAATCAGTTAATTGGTAAAAATACTATTTTTATAGAAGTAGATAAGAAATATATGAATTCTATTTATGACATATTATTAGATAATGACTGTAAAAATATATTAATTAATCCATCTCTTGAAGAAATTGATAAATATTCATCAAGTGATTTGATAATTATTAAACCATTATTTACAAGATCACCTATAAATAGAAAAGAAAAATCTTTTGAAATAGAAAAAGTAATAGTTGATTTATTTGCTGATAATATTTTAAGAAAATTTTATTCGACATCAGAACTTCCTGATATATATAGACAAATATTTAAAACTTATGCTATTGATGAATTCTCATTAAATGCGTATCTATCGAGAAGAAATTTAAAAGATAGATTTTATGAATTCTTAAAAAATAATAATTTGGAGGATAAAATAAATGATTGATAAAATTACATATACAAAAGAGCATTTATTAAGCTTAGTAAAAAAATATAAAACTGATCCTCAATTATTAGAAAGAGCTAAAGATGACATTTCATTCATTGAGATTTTGGATAAATCCAATCTACCTATTGAAAGAAAAAAATTACTGCCTTCTTTTAAACCAATTAATTTATGGGAAGGAAAGAAATAATGTATTTAATTATCTAAAGGCAAATAGTCTTAATAATATATAGCATAGGTTGAAACCGAGAATTTTTATGTGTTGAATTTCACCATATATTTTGTATTATAACTACACTGGCCATCTTAACCCTAAAGTTCTTATTGCGACATTGACTTACCCTAAACCGCCACTTTATAAATGACAAGGTATCTTAATTGATGCCTTTTTATTCACTTTTCTAATAACTCGAACGAAACCGACTCGAAAATAACCGAGTTAATTGTTGACATAAAATATTTCTAGATTTATAATAGTGATAAAGAGTGGTGATTATTATGTTTTACGGTAGAATCGATGAATTAAAAATATTGGCTGATGCATATGATAATGATTCATTTGAAAGTATTGCAATATATGGTAGACGTAGAATAGGTAAAAGTGAATTAATTAAAGAATCGTATAAAGATTTGGAATGTAAAAAGATTTATTATGAATGTAAGAAAGCTTCTGAAGAATTTAATATAAAAGCTTTATCCGATAAATTAGCTGAAGTATTTGAAATTCCAAAGCCGGATTTTAAAACTTTAGATGAAGCTATGAGGTTTATTTTTG
>OCVV012867443.1_pt1 | contig 22231 bp, 36 predicted proteins | sample 1539721 | NCBI WGS metagenome assembly OCVV01 (sample SAMN02144230, study PRJEB22623) | gut metagenome | biome: sheep rumen | host: Ovis aries | place: New Zealand
GAGATTAAAATGATTCATCTTACATTACCTTTAGTATATTATAATCAATAGTTGAATAATAAATTAAGACAATTATCTCATCCATTAAATCAAACTGAAAATTATTTTAAAATAAAAAATATTGTAATAGATTCTTTTTATGGATCAATTCCTTTTTTTATTTATAATGGTGGGGTTAATTCTAATATAGTAAAAGAAAAATTTTTATTAGATAAAGATTTATTTGCATTTTTTAATGAATCAACTGCGCCGATCCGTTTAGATTGTTCAAATAATAATTTAAACATTAATGACTTAAATTATTATTTTAATTTAATTTTACAATATGGAAATACTGGAAGTAATTTTATTGAAATAAGTGATTTAGAATTATTATCTTATATAAAAGACAATGGATTTCATTATGAATATATTTTCTCTAAAAATGCTTATTTGAAACATCCATATGATATAGATATTATAAATTCAATACTTAATTAGAATTTATTTCATTTAATTGAATTACCATAGTTATTTAACAATGATTTAGAATTTTTAAATAATTTAATTGATAAAAATCATATTGAAATTACTATTGGAAATAAATGTCAAAATAATTGTAAAAATTTTTATTCTTGTATTGCTCAAGAACAATAGTATTAGATTAATTATTCAAATAAAAGTAATTATTATAATTGTGATTTAATTAATAATTATAATGATCCAGATGAATTAACAAAAGAATTAAATTATTTTATTGAATTAGGTTTTACTCATTTTAAAATTGATACTCCACCATTAAATTAGATTTTATAGTTTTAGCAATATTTAATAAAAAATTTAATTAATGATAAATATTAGCTGACAATATGAGGAGTTATTATGATGACAAAAGTAGGTTTTGCAATTCCATGTGTATATGAAAATTTTTTAATTAATAAAATATTGATTTTATTACTTGAAGAACATCCTGAATATTTTTATGAAAATATTCAAATAGATGCTATATTTGGAAATTTTCCATATTGTATTTGGGATGGCGGTAGAAAATTTAATAAATATACACATGCCACATTAGAAGAAATTGAAGAAATAAGAAATTTTTATAATGGTCATAATATTCCCTTACGTTTTATTTATACAAATACAGAAATTACAAAAGATAATTTAAATGATCGTTTTTGTAATTTAGTTACAGAACTCTGTGAAAATGAATTAAATGAAATAGTGATTAATTCTAGTATTTTAGAAGAATATATTAGAACTAATTATCCAAAATATAAAATTATTTCTTCTACAACAAAATGTTTAAATAATATTGAAAAAACTATTAATGAATTAAATAAAAATTATTATAGAGTTTGTTTAGATTATAATTTAAATTATAATTTAAATTTTTTAAAAAGTTTATCTAATAATTAGAAAGAAAAAGTAGAACTATTAGTAAATGCTACTTGTGGAATTAATTGCCTTAATAGAAATAAACATTATAAATTAAATAGTATTTCTGCCTTAAATTATGGAAAAGATTATGCATTAGATTTTTGTAATTTAAAAGGAAGGCATTTATATCCATGTGAGCCTCGCTTAACAGGAGCAATTCCAATTGATGATATTTTAACTACTTATAAAGATTTAGGTATTATGCATTTTAAATTAGAAGGAAGATCAAATACTCCTTTATTACATATCCTAAATATTATAAGATTTTTAATAAAACCTGAATATCAATTATTTGTTATATCAATAATCTATAGTAAATTTGAAAAGGAAAGTGACTTATGATTCGTATTATTGATAATCGTGGAACTGGAAAAACTAGTTAGTTAATGTTAATTGCTAAAGAAAATAATTCTATTTTTGTTTGTAGTAATCCATCCGCGATGAAAGCAAAAGCGCAAGCATATGGAATTGAAGGAATTGAATTTTCATCATATAGTGATTTTATTCATAATTATGATCCAGAAGTTCAATCATATGTAGTAGATGAATTAGAAGGTTTCATTAATTCTATTTTTTCTACTGGCCCACAATTAATTGGATATACATTAAGTAAAGAATAATTGACTTTTTTAAATTTTTATTATATAATATATATAGAAGATTTAAGAAAGTGAGATAAAAATGAAACAAGAATTTTTAAATTTTATTGAAACACTTATTAAAGAAAATCCTGATAGAGCAAATGAATTAATGACAGAAAATGTAAAAGCTTATCTTGACATTCTTAAAGAAGTAAAAGATGAAAAACCAATTTTAACTGATAATGGAAAGCTTCTTTTGAAGTATCTTCAAGACAATAGCGATGTGAAATGTTGGAAAGCAAAAGATCTGGCAGAACAGATTGGTATTTCTTCTCGTGGAGCATCTGGAGCTATGAGAAAATTAGTAAATGATGGCTTTTGTGAAAAGCTTGGTACAAATCCAGTCGTATATAGTTTGACAGAAAAAGGAAAGAATTTTACAATTATTGAAGGAGAAAATGAATAATTATGTTAAAGGTTAAAAATACTACACATCTTGAAGGCGTTTTGTATCAGCATAATCTCTCTCTTAAAGTGAGTGGAGAAAAGTCAAAAAACCCTGGTACTTAGTTTATTAATGGTACTATTGATTTGGCAACTAATGATGAACTTACAAATATTGTAACGATTCATTTTTCATATGTAACTCCTACTTATACAAAAAGTGGTAGTCCTAATGCAACATTTAATGCACTTCAGAATATTATTAATGGAGTGACTTGTAATGTTATTGATCATGGAGCAGATAAGGCAGCCAAGATTAGAATTGATTCTCAACTTGGTTTGAATGAATTTTATTCCAATAGAACTGGAACAGATGAACTTGTAAGTCAGATGCGCAATGAGGGCGGATTTGTTCATGTTGTTCAGAATATTGCGGCTTCTGAAGGTTTAAGAGATACTTTTGAACTTGATATGGTAATGACAAAATGCCGTCGTGTTGACCCTGATGAAGAGCGTAATCGTCCTGAAAAGATGTTTGTTGAAGGATATGCATTTGATTTTAGAAATGCTCTTCTTCCTGTAACATTTGTTATTTATGATGCAAATGGTATGAATCATTTTGAAGCTCTTGAACCAAGTGAAAAGTCTCCAGTATTTTTAAGAGTAAATGGTCATCAGGTTAGTAAGACTGTTACTACAGTTCAAAAAACTGAAAGCACTGGTTGGGGAGAAAGCTTTGCTCAAGAAGTTACTTCTACTCAAAGAGAGTGGGTTATTACTGGTGTAAATGCTCCATATGAGTGGGATACTGAAGAAACTATTACTGCAAAGGAATATTCTGAAGCACTTCAGAACCGTGAAGTTGTTAAGGCTGAAATTAAACAGCGTCAGGATGAGTATAATGCAACTCGTGCGCAGACTCAAACTCCTGCTGCGGCAACCCCAAGTGCTAGTGGATTTAACTTCTAATAGGAGGTAAATTTATATGGCTATTAATCTTTTAGGTATTCAGCCTCATAAAGTTAGTCGAGATCTTTCTGGTTATATTACTTTTATCTATGGCCCGCCAAAGACTGGTAAAACAACTTTGGCGACATAGATGCCAAGTCCTTTGCTTCTCGCTTTTGAAAAAGGATATAATGCTATCCCAGGAATTATTGCGCAAGATGTAACTACTTGGGGTGAAATGAAACAGATTTTTCGTGAATTGAAAAAGCCAGAAGTTCAAGCTGTTTATAAATCAATTATTGTTGATACAGTTGATATTGCCGCAGATCTTTGCCAGAAATATATCTGTAGTCAGTTAGGTATTGATGATATGGGTGAAGGCGGCTGGGTAAAAAATAGCTGGTCTAAATATAAGAAAGAGTTTGAAGATGTTTTCCGTGGTTTAACAATGATGGGATATGCTGTTGTATTTATTTCTCATTCAACCACTAATAATATTAAGGATGCTTCTGGTCGTGATATTGGAACAGAAACTAAACCTTCAACACAGTCTTCCGCTTTAAAGATCATTGAGAATATGGCTGACCTTTATGGTTATGCTCATGGCGTCGCGCAAGAAGATGGAACAACTAAAATGAAACTTACTCTTCGTTCTCCTGGTGGTTCTGGTATTTCTTGTGGTTGTAGATTTAAATATATTAGTCCTGAAATTGATTTCAATTATGATAGTCTTGCTAAAGCATTGACAGAAGCAATTGATAAAGAAGCAGGAGAGCATGATAATAAATATGTTACTGATGAAAGAGAAACTGCTTCTATTGTTAAAGAATATGACTTTGACGAATATATGAAGAAGTTTGAAGAAGATGTCGGAATTTTGATGGGAAAAGATCAAGATTATTATGCTCCAAGAATTACTCAAATTGTTGAAAAGTATCTTGGAAAAGGAAAGAAAATGTCTGGAGTAACTCGTGATCAAGCAGAACTTGTTTATTTAGTAGTTACTGAAATTGAAGACGATTTAATTAATATTAAGTAATAAAAAAGTCAATCCTAAGATGGGATTGACTTTTTTTATTTTTTATGATATAATATTTATAGAAAAAATATAAGTGAGTTGATGTAATGGCAACAGTTAATTGTCGTTATTGTAAAAAACAATTTGATAGAGAAAAAGTTGCTTTTGTTCAAATCCCATGGGGTAAAGTTTTTCGATATGGACATGCTGAATGTTATACTAAAGCAGTTAATGAAGGAAAAGAAAAATAGATTTATAAGATATGGGACCCAGCAAAAGCATCTACTTGTTTTTGGTGTCATAAAGCAATTGAAATAGATAATAAAGATGTTATTCCAATGCCTGAACTTCCAAATAGATATGTTCATAAGAATTGTGCGGCAAAGCATCCTGAAAATGATTTAGAAAAATTAATGATTTATATTATTCAATTATATAAATTAAAAGATAATTATATTCCTCCTGCTTATATGAAATAGGTTACTCAATATGAGAAAGATTATGAATTTACTTATAGTGGAATGTTAAAGGCTTTAAAATATTGGTATGAAGTAAAGAAAAATCCACTAGATACTAATAGAGGAATTGGAATTATTCCTTATATTTATAATCAAGCAAAAGAATATTATTATGCTTTATATTTAGCTAATTTATAGAATGAACAAATTTAGGATTATAAAGAATACATTCCAAAAGATATAGAAATAAAGATTAAATCACCAGAGAAGAAAGTAACCAAGAGAAGATTATTTACTTTTCTTGAAGAGGATAATATTGATGGCAAATAAATATGTTGATACTCCCAGTATAGTTTAGGTTATTGGTAGCGTTTTTAAAACTCCTCAATTACTTGACTATACTGATAAATATACTATTACAGAAAATGATTTTCCTGATATATTTCATCAAATTATTTTTGGAACAATTTATAAATTACATGAACTTGGCGCTGAACAAATTAGTTTAAATAGTATATTAGATTATTTAAGTTCTCGTCCAAAAAGTGAAGCAATATTTATAAAACAAAAAGGTGAAGAGTGGTTATTAAAAGCTGCCGAAAATGCTAATACTGCTTCATTTGATTATTATTATAATCGAATGAAAAAAATGACATTATTAAGAGCAATGGACAGTTATGGTATTAGCGTTACTGATATTTATGATCCTGATAATATTGTTGATTTAAAATTACGCCAACAGCAAGAAGATTTTATTGATAATACTAGCCTAGAAGGATTAGCACAATTAATTCAAAATAAATTAGACGAAATAAAAGCAACATATGTAGATGGTTCTTGGGGTCAAGCTTATCAAGCTGGTGAAGGACTAGAAGATTTAATTGCTGAATTTGAGAAGTCTCCTGAAGTTGGTGTTCCTCTTTATGGGCCATTGATTAATACAGTAACTCGTGGTGCAAGATTAAAAAAATTATACTTGCGCTCGGCCGCAACTGGTATTGGAAAATCTCGTAGTATGATCGCTGATGCTTGTTATATAGCTTGTAATAGAATATATGATGATGCGTTTGGATGGATTAGAAATGGAACTTCTGAACCAACTTTATTTATTACAACAGAGCAAGAGCTGACAGAAGTACAAACTATGATGTTAGCTTTTTTATCTTGTGTAAATGAAGAACATATTTTGAATGGTAAATATGAGGGTGATGAAAAAGATAGAGTATTAGAAGCAGCTAAAATTTTAAAAGATTCACCTATATATATTGAAGTATTACCAGACTTTTCATTAACAGATATTGAAAATAAAATAAAAAAGAATATTCGAGATCATGATGTAAAGTATATATTCTTTGATTATATACATACTAGTTTAAAAATTTTAGAAGAAATTTCTAAAAGATCTGGTGGAGTAAGATTAAGAGAAGATAATATTCTTTTTATGTTATCAATTCGTTTAAAAGATATATGTAATCAATATGGAGTTTTTATTATGACATCGACACAATTAAATGCCGATTATCAAACTAGTGAAACTCCAGATCAGAATCTTTTACGAGGAGCAAAGAGCATTGCTGATAAAATTGACTATGGTAGTATTCTTTTATCAACAACAAATGAAGATCAAGAAAATCTTGAAAGAATAATTGTAAATACTGGTTTTAAAAAACCTAATTTAAAACTTTCAATTTATAAAAACCGTCGTGGTAGATATAAAGGAATATATCTATGGTGTGATGCAGATTTAGGAACTTGTCGAGTAAAGCCTATGTTTGCCACAACATGGAGTTATGAACTTATTCAAATTAATAATTTGAAAATCGAAACAGTTAATAATTTTAATTAAGAGGTATATAAAATGAATAATGAATCTAAAAGTGTATGGGCAAAACCTTATTATGGTGGAATTGAATATGAAATGCCAAAACTAATGGCAAAAGAAATCCTTAATGAACGAAAAGGCGCAGATAAAAATATGCATCCATAGGCATATCTTTGTAAAGTAGTAAATGAAACTTTTGGGCTGAAAGGAAATTGCGTTAAAGTTACTACCATATGATTACATATAATAAGCATGAAATAAGAGAAAAATTAAGTATTGATTAGATATTCCAATTACTTGAAGAGTGGGGCGGTGAGCCGGCATATTCAGATTTTGGAATAGTAAGTGCGACAATATGTCATAATCCTCCTGGAGAAGGTAGTAGAAAGTTATACTATTATAGGAACACTGATCTATTTATTTGTTATACTGGCTGCGCAGGATCTTTTGATATATTTGAACTTTTAATTAAAGTTGCTAGAATCCAATGGAATAAAGAATATGATTTAAATGCTGCCGTTCGTTATATAGCAATTAAATTTGGATTGGCTGGTTATGCTGATTTAGACGCACAAGATAGCTTAATTGATTGGAAAACATTTGATGCTTATGATAGAATACAAGATTTAAGTTTAAAAGATTATCATATTGAATTAAAAGAATATGATGATAATATATTAAATAATTTAAATTATAATGTGAGAATAAAACCATGGGAGGATGAAGGTATCAGTAGAGAAAGTATGCAGCAAGCAAGAATTGGATACTTTCCTCCAACAGGTCAAATAACTATCCCACATTATGATATTAATGGAAAATTTATAGGATTGCGCGGCCGCACATTAGTTAAAGAAGATGCTGAAAGATATGGTAAATATAGACCAATGACTATAGGCCGCAAACAATATAATCATCCTCTTGGCATGAATTTATATAATTTAAATAATAGTAAAAATAATATTTAGACAAGTAAAATTGCTATTATATTTGAAGCAGAAAAATCTTGTTTAAAATATCAAACATATTTTGGATTTGATAATGATATTTCTACTGCTTGTTGCGGTAGTAATATATCAGCATATTAGGTTCAATATTTATTAGATTTAAATTGTCAAGAAATGGTCATTGCTTTTGATAGACAATGGGAAGAAAAGAATAATACTGAATATAAACATTATATTAAAAATCTTGAAAAATTAAATGATAGATTTAAAAATGATATTAATATTAGTATTATTTATGATAGAAACATGCTAACTGGTTATAAAGATAGTCCAATAGATTTGGATAAAGAAATTTTTTTAAAGTTATTTAAAGAGAGAGTAAGATTATGAGATGCCCAAATTGTAATAATGAGATTACATATCATCTTGATGAATGGGGATATACGCCATGGCATTTGCATTGTGATGTATGCCATATAAATATTGGTGCTACATCTATTGAGAAATGTAATCAAATATTTGAAGAATATAATAATCCATTAACCTATATTGAATATTTTAATAATGAAATACATTAGTATAGAAAGGGTAAAAAATGAAAGAATTTATATATTATAATAAAATGTTAGAAGAATTTCAAGAATTATTTTTTTAGTTTAAAAAAATTTATACAATAAATAATATTAGAGAAAGTACTGGCCTTGAAGACAATAATTTGGGTTATATTTTAGATATTTTTATTAATAAAATGGCTACTTTATGTTGTTATAATCATGAAGATGAATTTAATGATGGTTTTTTTGATTTTATTCATGGGAACACTGAATTTACTTTAAAAGATAACAATGTTTGTCAAGTAGAAACAATTGAAGAATTATTTGATTTTTATTTTTCTTGGTATTTACCTTCTAATCTTATTCATATAGCAGAAATATATTTAAGTTTTGGTTCTGAAACAAAAGATGCAAACTTATTTTTAAATTAGGATAATAAATATATTAATTTAATGTATTCTAATGAAGAATTAGAAAAAATTGCTCAATATATTAATAATTATTTTATTGAAAATGAATTTGATGAAAATAATAATGTTTATTGTTTTTATGATAATACAAGTTTTTCAATATTAGATCAAAGATATATTTGTATTGAACGTGCAGATAGTATGATTAATTGTATAAAAAGTTTTTGCGAAGAATTAAATATTGACTATGATAATTATGATTTTTAATTATGTATTACCACGAAGAAAAAAGAGATTTATTCACAGTAGATAGTTCATATACTTTTGTACATTGTATTTCTGCTGATTTTGCTCTCGGTAAAGGAATTGCTTTAGAATTCCAAAAAAGATATAAAACGCGTGATGCTATTTAGTCTCGCGCAAAACCTTTTTCTATACCAGTAGGAAATTGTATATATACCGAACCAGTATTAAGCATGATTACAAAAGGACGCGCACAAAGCCTGCCGACTTATGAAACAATGTATGAAGCATTATTTCATCTACGAACCGCATTAGAAAAATTATATATTGATAAAATTGCTATGCCATTAATTGGATGTGGTTTAGATAAATTAAAATGGCCTATTGTGCGTGCTCTTATAAAAGATATATTTGAAGATATGGATGTAGAAATATTAGTATGTTATTTATAATTAAGGAGGAGTTATGGAATATAAATTAATAGCTCCTCGTATAGATGGAACAACATTATTAGAATAGATTTTATTAAATCGAGGATTTAAAAATAGATAGGACATTAATCATTATTTAACAGTTGATGAAAATGATTTAATTAATCCATTACTTTTGGATAATATGCGTGAAGGCGTTAAACTCCTTATTAAGCATATTGATTTAAAAAGTAATACTTTAATTGTAGTAGATAGCGATTGTGATGGTTATACATCTAGTGCTATTCTAATGAATTATTTAAATAGATTCTTTCCAAGTTGGGTATAGAATCATATTTATTATTTTATACATTCAGGAAAACAACATGGTCTTGAAGATACTTTAAAAGAATTTGATTGGTTAAATAAAAACATTAGATTTATTATTTGTCCTGATAGTTCAAGTAATGATTATATTTAGCATGAAATATTACAAGACCATCATGTTGATTGTTTAATATTAGACCACCATGAAACAGATGGTGGATATTCAAAAAATGCTATAACTATTAATAATTAGTTATCTAAAAATTATCCCACAAAATCTTTATGTGGTGCTGCTGTCGTCTGGAAATTCTGTTGTTATATTGATAGTATTATGAAAACTCAATATGCTATTGATTATGAAGATTTAGCAGCACTTGGCCTTGTAGGTGATATGATGAATATGATGGATTTTGAAACTCATTATATTATTTAGGATGGCCTTTAGAGAATTAGAAATCCATTTTTTATTGAAATGATGAATCGTTAGAAATTTCAATTTGAAGGTGGAATTACCCCAATTGGTATAGCATTTTATATTGTTCCTTATATTAACGCTATGACTCGTTCAGGCACTATGGAAGAAAAATAGTTAATGTTTGAAGCAATGCTTGAATGGCGTAGTGATGAAATGATTCCATCTACAAAACGAGGATGTAAAGGATAGATTGAACCACGGCATGAACAGGCTGGAAGAACTTGTGTAAATGTAAAAAGTAGATAGAAACGCGCGCAAGATACTAGTTTAGCAAATATAGAAGCACGTATTGAAGAAGAAAACTTATTAGATAATAAATTATTAATTTTACGTGTGCCAGAAGAAGAAGTTGATAAGAATTTAGCAGGTCTTATAGCAAACTAGTTGGCTAATAAATATGCGCGACCTACATTAGTATTAAGAGTAATTAATCAACCTGATGGCTCAATATTATACGCAGGTTCAGGCCGCAATTATACAAATTCTAAATTAGAAAACTTTAGATAGTTTTGTTTAGATACTGGTTGTATGGAACTTGCGCAAGGTCATGCTAGCGCATTCGGCGCCTCTATTGCTGATAAAAATTTTAATAGATTTATTGAAATAACAAATAAAGAATTATCAGATTTTGATTTTTCTCCTTGTTATTATGTTGATTTAGAAGTTACTGCTGATTAGTTAAGTGATAATGAAGTATTTGCCATTGGTTCAAATGCTACATTATGGGGGCAAGGATTAGAAGAACCATTAATTGCTATTACTAATATTAAAATTGATAGTGAAGGAATTCAATATTTAGGTAGTGATAAAAATACTCTTAAACTTACTTTTCCCGGCCGCAAAACTTCAATGATTAAATTCCATATGAAAGAAGATCAAAAATTATTATTAGATCCTCAAGGTGGCACATTAACTTTAACTGCTATTGGTAAATGTCAATTAAATCATTATATGGGAAGCGTAACTCCATAGGTTCTTTTGGAGGACTTTGAAATAGTTAAAAGGACGAAATGGGACTTCTGATTTAGTGCTCGCTGCTTGGTTAGTGGGCGCAAACATCGAGGTATGAAATAAAAATTCGCTTGGAAATTTTTCAAGCGAATTTATTGCCTTTATGTAAAAGGCGCGAACCAGGTTATGCCGTCCGGATGAAGCGCGAATGCGGCATTCTTTCTTTTTTAAAAGTTGATTTTTATTAAATTATATAATATAATAATTATAGGTGATATAAAATGATGTTAAATTTACATGGGTATGGAAAAATGAGTTATGATGAATTATTAAAAATAGAATATGGAGCATTAGATTTACTTCCTATTAAAGATTTTTTAAAAAAGGATGCTGAAGTTTGGGAAATTCGTCGTGCTATTGAAGATGCTATTGAAATGGAACCACATGAGTTAAATCCAAAATTCTGGGCATATATGGAAGAACATGAAGATTTCTTTCAAGGAGATATTTTTAATTGGATGGATGAATGTGAATTTATAAAATATTGTGAAACAAGATTTCCTGATATTAAATGGCATAGTGAATTTATAGAAAGGCATTGGATTCAATAATGGAATTAACATAGAAACAAGAAGAAGGACTTAAAATGGCAGTTAATCGTTATAATTTGGGAATGCCTTATACTGTTATTTCAGGATATGCTGGAACAGGAAAATCTACTTTAGTTAAGTATATTGTCGCTGCTTTAGGTTTTTATCCAGAAGAAGTAGCATATGTCGCTTATACAGGCAAGGCAGCAACAGTTCTTAAAAATAAAGGTTGTCCTAATGCCGTGACTGCTCATAAATTATTATATCGTGCCCATCAAAAACCAGATGGAACATATGCATTTACACCAAGAGAAAGATTAGAGCATGATTATCAATTAATTGTAGTAGATGAAGTATCTATGCTGCCGCAAGAATTATGGTATCAATTACTATCTCATGGGGTTTATGTATTAGCGATGGGTGATCCTGGTCAATTGCCTCCAGTTAAGGAAGAAGCTAACCCTATTTTAGAAAAGCCTCATGTATTCCTAGATGAAGTAATGCGGCAGGCGCAAGAGAGTGCCATTATCAGGCTATCTATGCATATACGAGAAGGAAAAGATTTTCGTCTTTTTCCTACTGTTAGTGGGGAAGTCAAAATTGTCCCTCATAAAAGAGAATTTGCTGATGAAGATTTGTGCCTATTACAAGCAAGTCAAGTAATTTGTGGAACAAATCAAGAACGTAATAGACTTAATTTTCGCATTAGAGAGTTATTAGGAAAAGGTAGTGAGCCAGAGCCTGGTGATAAAATTATTAGTTTAAAAAATCATTGGGATGATATTAGTCCAAATGGTAATGCTTTAACTAATGGAGCTATTGGCACTATCATAGATTATAAACATTTTTTACAAGAATATCCAAGATTAGATAGATTTAAAGATTTTCAACCTACTGATTTAATATATACTAATTTGTTAGTAGATGAAGATGATGAATTTTCTCAATTACCAATAGATTATAAATGTTTAACTACTGGAGACGCATCATTAACAAGTAAGCAAGAATATCAATTAGGCGGATATAATAAATCTCTATCTGCTAGAGCTAGAAAAGATCCTTGGTTTGATGCAATGCGGTATTCTAAAGATATTCCATATCAATTTAATTATGGATATGCTATTACTTGCTGGAAGGCTCAAGGTAGTGAATATCCATATGTATTAGGATATGAAGCAAGTTGGTTAAAAAGACAAAAACCAGATGAATATAAGAAGTATCTTTATACATTGGTCACTAGGGCTGAAAAAGCCGTTATTTTAGTTGGTGATTGACAATTAATAAAATATATGATATAATATTTATAGAATAAATATGAAAAGGAGTTTTTAGTTTGGTAGAGACATTTTTTGATGTTCATGCCCATACGGAGTATTCTAATCTTCGTTTGGTAGATTGTATTAACCATCCTAAGGACTTAATCAATAGAGCGATTGAAATAGGGCTTAGTGGATGTAGTATAACTGATCACGAAGCCTTATGTTCGCATATGATAGTCAATAAATACGCAAAAGAAATAAAAGAAAAATATCCAGATTTTACAATAGCATTAGGTAATGAAATTTATTTAACTGATACAAGAGATAGAGGGCAGAAGTATTATCACTTTATTCTTTTAGCAAAAGATAGATTAGGATATAAAGGTCTTTGTGAATTAAGTAGTACAGCATGGTATAATCTTTATGTTGATCGTCGTCTTGAAAGAGTTCCAACTTTAAAATCTGAACTTCAAGAGATTATGAAGAAATATAAAGGTCATATTATTGCGACCACCGCATGTATGGGCGGTGAGTTATCTACAAATCTTCTTGGATTAGCATTAGCGAGAAAAGCGCAAGATAAAGAAGCAGAAAAAGAATATTATGATAATGCTTGTAATTTTATAAATTTCTGTATTGAAGTATTTGGAAAAGATGACTTTTATATAGAATGCGCGCCAAGTATTAAAGAAGATCAAGTTATTGTAAATAAACAACTTTTAAATGTTGCTCATGCATTTAATTTAAAAATGGTTGTAGGAACAGATGCGCATTATCTTAAAAAAGAAGATAGATTTGTTCATAAAGCATTTTTAAATTCAAAAGATGGTGAACGTGAGGTAGATGAATTTTATGAATATTCATATATGCAATCACCAGAAGAAGTAAGAGAGCATTTAAGTGCTGCAATGAGTGATCGAGATATTGATTGGATATTTGAAAACTCATTAGAAGTAAAAGAAAAAATAGATTTTTATTCATTAGAAAAACATCAACATATTCCAGAAGTTGAAGTAATAGATTATAAGAAACAAGAATATTTAAAATATTTTGGTGGTTCATTTGATGGGTATAATGATCAATTAGATGAATTTTATAATAAATATCCAATATTAACAGAACTTTTTGATAGCGATAATATTCAAGAGAGATATTGGGTTAATCAATGTTTTGAAGCATTAATTGATAAAGGAATTGGATTAAAAGAAGAATATTTAGCTCGTTTAAATGAAGAAGCACGAATTAAAAAAGTAATTGGTGAAAAATTAGAGACTTGTATGTTCGCATATCCAAATACTCTTCAACATTATATTGATTTGTTTTGGAGGTGCGGCAGCACAGTAGGTGCGGGACGTGGTTCCGCATGTTCTGGTTTGAATCATTATCTTTTGGGCGTAACTCAACTTGATCCAATTGAATGGAATCTTCCATTCTGGCGTTATCTTAATGATGAACGTGTTGAATTAGGTGATATTGATATTGACTTAGCACCAAGCAAACTTCCAAAGATATTTGAAGAAATTCGTAAAGAACGTGGAGAATTTGGAATTGTTCAAGTTTGTACATTTGGTACAGAAGCAACTAAATCGGCAGTATTAACAGCATGTCGTGGTTATCGGTCAGAAGATTATCCCGAAGGAATTGATGTTGATGATGCAAGATATATTTCATCATTAATTCCACAAGAACGTGGATTTTTATGGGATCTTCATGATATGATTTATGGCAATCCTGATAAAGGACGAAAACCGCAGACACAATTTATTAATGCTGTAAATGTTTATCCAGGACTTTTGGAAATTATGCAAGGTATTGAAGGATTGATTTCTCGTCGTGGTATTCATGCATCAGGAGTTATTTTATTTGATGAAAATATTTTTGATGAAGCAGCATTAATGAGAGCAAGAAGTGGAAATTTAACAACTCAATGGGATCTTCATGATCAAGAAGCAGCAGGAAGTGTTAAATATGATTTTCTTCTTACTTCAGTTCAAGATATTATTATAAAAACGATTGATTTACTTCAAGCAGATGAAGTAATTGATCCAAAATTAAATTTAAGAGAAGTATATAATAAATATTTACATCCAAATGTATTACCAACAGATGATGAAAGAATATGGAATGCATTGGCCGCAGGAGATGTATTAGGTATTTTTCAATTTGAAGGAGCTGTTGGGCAACAAGCGGCAAAAAAGATTAAGCCACATAATGCTTTAGAGACTGCTGATGCCAATGGATTAATGCGATTAATGGCAAGTGAGCCAGGTGCAGAAATGCCACTAGATAAATATGTCCGATTTAAAAACAATATTCAGTTATGGTATGATGAAATGGATAGATGTGGTTTAACAAAAGAAGAACAAAAAATTGTTGAACCATATTTTAAATCATCTTATGGGGTTCCACCAAGCCAAGAGCAATTAATGAGAATGTTAATGGATGAAAAAATCTGCGGTTTTACTTTGGCAGAAGCAAATGCGGCTCGTAAAATTGTTGGTAAGAAGCAAATGAGTAAAATTCCAGCACTTCGAGATAAAGTATTAGAAAAAGCAAGTTCTCGAAAATTAGGAGAATATATTTGGAAATATGGTGCTGGACCGCAGATGGGTTATTCATTTTCAATTATTCATGCTTTAGCATATTCCTTTATAGGTATTCAAACTCTTTATCTTGGAGTAAATTATCCAATTTATTGGAATACAGCATATCTTATCGTAAATAGTGGAGCATTAGATAGCGAAGATGACATAGATGATGATGATAAACAAGAAGGAACTAATTATACCAAGTTAGCAAAAGCAATTGGACAAATTAGAGCCGCAGGAATTCAAGTAAGTTTAGCGGATATTAATCGTTCAGAATTTGGATTTGTTCCTGATCCAGAAAATAATCAAATCCTTTTTGGAATGAAAGGTATGTTAAATATTGGCGATGATGTTATTGAAGAAATAATTAAACATCGGCCATATGCTTCTCCAAGAGATTTTATAAATAAAGTAGATCCTAAACGACAAGTTATGATGTCATTGATTAAAGGTGGAGCTTTTGATCATATGATTGATAGAAAAGAATGTATGGCTTGGTATATTTGGGAAGTATGTGATAAAAAGAAGAAAGTTAATCTTCAGAATTTAGCTGGTCTCATGAAATATAAATTAGTGCCAGAAGAAAATGAAGATTAGGTAATGGCACGAAGAGTTTATGAATTTAATAGATATTTAAAAGCAATAACTATTCCTGCAAATAAATTAAAACCATATTATGTTCTTGATGAACGAGCAATGGCATTTTTGATGGATATTCAACAAGAAAAATTAATGTGTCAAAATGGTAATATTTATTGTATGTTAAAAACTGATTGGGATAAAATTTATCAAAAATGGATGAATGTTTATCGAAATTGGTTGACAGAAAATCATGATGAAATATTAGATAAATATAATAAATTGATTTTCTTAGAAGATTGGAATAAATATGCGCGAGGAACTATTTCAGCATGGGAAATGGAAGCTTTATGTTTTTATTATCATGAACATGAATTAGCGCATATAGATAATAATAGATATGGTTTTGTGAATTTTTATGATTTATCACCAGAACCTCAAATTGATAGAACATTTACAAAAAATGGAAAAACTATCAATATGTATAAATTATATAAGATTTGTGGAACTTGTATAGCAAAGAATAAAAATAAAGGTTCAGTGACTTTATTAACAACAGATGGTGTTGTTGACGTAAAATTTAGAAGAGAATATTTTGCGTTATTCGATAAGCAGATTTCTGCGCGTGGAGACGATGGAAAGAAACATATCGTTGAAAAATCATGGTTTAATAGAGGAAGCATGATTATTGTTCAAGGTATGCGTTCTGAGGATATGTTTATTGCGAAAAAATATGCATCTTCTGGTGGGCATCAATTATATAAAATTGATGAAGTTATTGATGATGAAATTAAAATTAGAACTACACGCGCGCAAGGGGATGCGGAGGACGAAGAAGAATGATTGAAGAGATTAGTGAATATGGGAATTTAAGAAAGATTGAACATAGATTACTATGTACATAGTGTAGGACAGAAATGCATATAGGGGATTTTATATTTGCAACTAATCCCCCATAGTATCCATATACTTGTCCTCAATGTGGTAATACGATAACTACTAATAAAAGTTATCCTTATACAGAAATTGTAGGCGATCCTATATGCACTTACCAATAGGAGATAGATTAATGATAAATAAATATACTATTATAGCAATTATGGGAAAAGCCGGTTCTGGAAAAGATACTTTATGCCGAGCATTATTAGAAGAACCAGAATTTAAATATGCTAAACCTATTATTAGTTGCACAACAAGACCTATTAGAGATAATGAAAAAGATGGAGTAGATTATCATTTCTTAACAAATGAAGAATTTACTAGTCAAGTGCTTTCTGGTGATATGATTGAAGCTACAGTATTTAATACATGGTGCTATGGAACATCTATAAATAATCTTGATGAAGAATGTATAAATATTGGAGTATTTAATCCAGAAGGAGTAGAATTACTTAGAGAAAATCCTAACATTAAACTTGCGGTAATCTATATAGAAGCAAATGATAAAACTAGACTTTTGCGACAATTAAATCGAGAAAAAAATCCTGATTGTCATGAGATTGTGCGCCGTTTTTCTGCTGATGAAAATGATTTTAGTGAAAAAGAAATTGAGTATATTGAGCCAGATATGTTTATTACTAATAATGATGGAGCTGATATACATCGAATTTCAAAAGCGGTTGCTACAGCATGGGCAAAAGGGCAAATTACATTAAAAGATACAAAATAAAAGCCATATATAGTGATAACCGAAAATTTAAATACAAGATTTTGTTTAGGAGGTCATAGATATGAGTGTTATTAAAAGGGATGGTAGTATTGTTCCTTTTGACGCTACAAAAATCGTAAATGCTGTTAATAAAGCATTTATTGAAGTAGATGGCAAATTATATGAAAATGATACAGCAACTGATATTGCTATGGAAATTGGCGAAGCTATTCTCAAACTTAGTAATTCAATTGATGTAAGTGTTGAATAGATTTAGGATAAAGTAGAAGAATATTTAATGCGCTCTGAGCGCCCTGATGTGGCTCGCGCATATATTCGTTATAGATATAAAAAAGAAATTGCTCGTAATTATCAGAAAGATTTTATTGATGCTATTCGTGAAAAACTTGAAGGAAGAAATATTGTTAATCAAAATGCCAATGTGGATGAACATTCTTTTGGTGGACGTAATGGTGAAGCAAGTAGTGTTGTAAATAAAAAGCTTGCTCTTGATTATATTATTTCTCCAATGGCAAGAGAACACCATATTAATAATGAAATTTATATTCATGATTTAGACCATTATTATTTAGGTGATCATAATTGTCTTTCAATTCCATTTGATGAACTTTTGGCGAAAGGTTTTAATACTCGTTAGACGGATGTGCGGACGGCAGGCTCAGTAAATACTGCATGTCAATTAGTAGCTGTTATTTTTCAACTCCAATCTTTACAACAATTTGGTGGAGTAAGTGCTACGCATATTGACTGGACAATGGTTCCATATATTCGTAAAAGTTTCCACAAACATTTCAGAGATGGAATTGTTTGGGTAGAACATAGAATTCTTGATTGCACTCCTCCTGATGGAGTAGATATTACAGATTTAGCTATTGATGGTGAATTTTATAAAAATCTTGAATGTCCAAATGCTTATGATTATGCTATGATCATGACAGAAAGAGAAGTTTATCAAGCGGTAGAAGGTTTATATCATAACCTCAACACCCTTCAAAGCAGATCAGGCAACCAATTACCATTTACAAGTTTAAATTACGGTACTTGTACATTACCCGAAGGACGCATGTTTACTAAGGCTCTTTTGGATGTTAGTATCGAAGGACTCGGCAAACTTCATAAAACAGCAATTTTCCCATGTGGTATTTTCCAAAAGATGAAAGGTGTTAATGATAAAGGTAGTCCTAACTATGATCTTTATCGTCTTGCTCTTAAATCAACTAGTACTCGTCTTTATCCAAATTATGCAAATGTTGATTGGTCTGGAAATGCTGGCTATGATAGAAACGACCAAACTACATATTTTAGCACAATGGGTTGCCGCACTGTCAATGGCGCAGATATTAATGCAGAGCCAGGCGTAAATCCTCAACGCAAAGATGGTAGAGGAAATATTTGCCCTGTTACTATTATTCTTCCTACTATTGCTATGGAAGCAAAAGAGCATATGGCTGAGATGGGCGAGAAAACAGTTGTAGATGCCTTTATGTCTCTTTTGGATAAAATGATTTATGATGCAAAAGATATGCTTATTGAAAGATTTGAATATATTTGCTCACAAGATCCTTCAAGTGCTAAATTTATGTATGAAAATAATACAATGTCTGGCTATCATCCAGAAGAAGGAATTAGAAGTGCGCTTAAACATGGTACTCTTGTAATTGGACAACTTGGTCTTGCTGAAGCTCTTCAAATTCTTATTGGTTGCGATCATACTGATCCAAAAGGAATGGAATTAGCTAAATAGATTGAAGGATTATTTAAAAAGCGTTGCGCTGAATTTAAACAAGAAGAACATCTTAATTTTGGTGTTTATTATACACCTGCGGAAAACCTTTGCTATACCGCATTAAAGAAATTCCGTGAAAAATATGGAGAAATTGAAAACGTAAGTGACAAAGATTTCTTTACTAATTCTATGCATGTTCCTGTATGGAAGAAAGTCTCACCATTTGATAAAATTGATATTGAGAGTCAATTAACTGGATATAGTAATGCTGGTTGTATTACTTATGTAGAACTTGATGCTTCTGTTGTTCATAACATTGATGCTCTTGAGCAAATTGTTGATTATGCGATGGATCATGATATTCCATATTTTGCTATTAATGTTCCATCTGATACTTGTCTTACCTGCGGCTATTAGGGAGAAATCAATGATAAGTGTCCTATGTGTGGCAGCAAAAATATTCAGCAATTAAGAAGAGTAACAGGATATTTAACAGGTAATTATACGACTGCGTTTAACCTCGGCAAACAAGATGAAGTACATCATCGAGTAAAACACGTCGGGGAGATGACACAATGAAATATGCAGGTATTATAAAAAATGATGTAGCAGCTGGGCAAGGAGTGTGTGTCACATTCTTTGTCCAAGGCTGTGATTAGCATTGCCCAGGATGTCATAATCCACAAACATGGGATTTTAATGGAGGATATGATTTTACATAGGAAACTTTAAATCATATTATTGAAGCATTAAAGGCAAATGGAGTCCAAAGAAATTTTTGTGTAATGGGTGGAGAACCACTTAATCCAAATAATTTATTTCTTACTAATTTAGTAATTACTGAAGTTCGTAAACAATATCCAGATATAAAGATATATTTATGGACTGGTTATATATATGAAGATTTAGTTGATAAAAAAGAAAAATTATTGTAGAATATATTAGAAAATATAGATGTTCTAATTGATGGACCTTTCATTAAAGAACAAAGAGATATTACTCTTGCTATGAGAGGTTCAAGAAATCAACGTGTTATTGAGTTAAAGGAGAAAAAATAAATGATTATTACAATTTGTGGAAGTACTCGTTTTAAAGATGAAATTATGAATGCAGCGCAGAATCTTACTATGGATAACCATATTGTTCTTGCTCCTTGTATTTTCCATCATGCGGATGAATTAGAATTAACTACTGAGCAAAAGATTCGTCTTGATAATCTTCATAAAGAAAAGATTAATATGAGCGATGCAATTTTTGTAGTTAATAAAGATGGATATATTGGAGAAAGTACTTATGGAGAGATTGACTGGGCACAGCGTATGAAAAAGGAAGTATATTTCCTTGAAAATCCTAATCCAGAAGAAACTCAAAATACTGAAGAAAAAGCTACTGCGCCTGCCGAGCCAGTAAAAGACTAATTGGAGGGCTAGCCATGAAAATATATTTGGCCGGCCCTATCTTCTTTTATGGAGATTATCTTCGTAATATTGAATGGGCAAAAAAATTAAGAGAAGCTTTTCCTGATGCCTATATTTATTCTCCAGTAGAAAATACTGAAATAAATGGAGTAGAAGGAAAGAAAAAGTTTGCAGGTTCATAGGAGATTGCTAATGGAGATAATATACGCCTTGATAATACCGATGTTCTTATTGCTTGCATCGATGGTGATGTACTTCCTTCTGGTACTTGTGCGGAAATTGGTAAATTTCATGAAAAAATCGCCAGAGGAGACAATAAATATATTATTGGTATTTGTACTGACACTCGCCAGTGTTATAATACTCATAGTGATGCTAAAGACATTGGTGGTAGATCTTCCCTTGGTGAGTAGCAATATTCTTATCAAAATCTTTATGTAACTGGTTTAATTAAACAAGCAGGTGTTCTTGTTTATTCAATTGAAGAAGTTATTGAAGAACTTTCTAAGGTATATGATAAATATGATAGTTGATATGATACGTATCCCTACTGATAAGCATGGAGATCTATTATATGATATAGATGAAATAAGAACTATGCTTGAACAATATGCAAAGTTTTTTCCTGAACATCAAGTATTTGCAATGCCTGATAAAATAAAAATATGGGAAGATTTAGATATTGATATATTAAGATCAATGTATTATTTTTTAGATGAAATAATTACTTCTAAGGAGATAGAAGAAAATGGTTTATAATGTAGAAGATAAATTACCAATAAATAAATTGCTCTTATTTGCTCTTCAAATTATGCTTAGTTGTTTCACAGCAACAGCATTAATTGCACAGATTTGCGGCGTTGCTCTTTCTGGCGCATTTGTTGGAGCAGGTATGGCAACAATAGTATATTGGTTAATTACACGTAGGCAGTCTCCAATGTTTATCAGTAATAGTGGTGCATTTGTTGCGCCAGTATTGGCAGCACTTGCGGCAGGTGGATATACTGCTATTGCCATTGGTGGATTAACTGCTTGTGTAGTATATACAATTTTTGGAATTATTTTTAATAAGATTTCTATTGATAATCTTTATAAATTTATGCCAAAAGCATTAATAGGTTCTATCACAATTGTTATTGGTATTAACCTTATGGGATTTATCACTGGATATATTGGAGATACTGGTAATGTAGGTGTAGCAATTGCGCTTGTTACTGTTCTTGCGATTGCTTTATCTAATCACTACCTTAAAGGCATTTGGTCAATGTTTCCATTTCTTATTGGAACACTTGTTGGATATATAGTAGCAATTCCATTTGGACTTGTTGATTTTAGTAAATTTGCCGAGATTAGTTTATTTACCTTACCAGACTTTGCGTTTTCAAAATGGACTTC
>OCVV012887013.1_pt1 | contig 22228 bp, 17 predicted proteins | sample 1539721 | NCBI WGS metagenome assembly OCVV01 (sample SAMN02144230, study PRJEB22623) | gut metagenome | biome: sheep rumen | host: Ovis aries | place: New Zealand
TAACGCACTGACACTTGCTGACGGTCAGACTGTAGCTGCTGCCGTAACAGAGCGTTCTGGTGTTACAGGTGAGAAGATGGAGCTCGACGGCTACCTCTTCCTTGAGGGCGACAACGTTTCTATCTATAACCACATGGGTAAGAACACTCTCTGCACAATGGTTCAGACCAACAAGCCAGCTGAAGAGCAGGCACACGCTGTAGCTATGCAGGTTGCAGCCATGAAGCCTGTAGCTCTGAGCGAGAAGGACGTTGATCCTGCTATCATCGAGGAGGAGAAGAAGGTTGCTGCTGAGAAGACAAAGCAGGAGCAGCTCCAGAAGGCTATCGACAATAAGTTGAAGAAGGCTGGTATCAACCCAGCACACGTTGACTCTGAAGACCACATGGAGTCAAACATGGCTAAGGGCTGGATTACCGCTGAGGACGTTGCCAAAGCTAAAGAAATCATTGCAAGCACAACTGTTGAGATTCCTGAGCAGATGCTCGCAGGTATCGTTAACGGTCGTGTGAACAAGTTCTACAAGGAGTCTTGTCTGCTTAACCAGGAGTTCATCCAGGACAGCAAGATGGCAGTGAAGGATTACCTGAAGGCTGCTGACAAGGACTTGACTGTGGTTGCTTTCAAGCGTTTCTCTCTGCAGGCTGACTAATACTCTTTTCCTTACTCACAGATAAGGAATGACATACAACAAAAGACGTTGGGACTTTGGTCTCAACGTCTTTTTGCTATTTTCTATGAATATAATAATTGTATTATGATGTGAGTTTATCATGCCAAGCCAAGGCTATGGCTATGATGTGATTATCTCACAATTTCTTGTTGCTTCATCGTCTCATAAAAACGCTTTCCTAAAATCTGGGCGCCTTTGGCATCAAAGTGAAGTTTGTCGCGTAGCAGCGACAAGTCATTGGCTTCTACAACATGAATATTCTTATCATCATGAGCAAGACGGTGCAATGCTTCGGCTACTACAGGCGACCCTTGACGACTGTCTTTGGAGAAAGTTCCGAATATAACGGGCAATTTATCGTATTTCTTTTGTCCAGTTTTCTCGACCAGATGCTGACGTATATGTGATATGACTGTTTTCAGATTATCATAATAACGGTCAGCGGCATTCTGGTCACCTTCCCCCTGATGCCATATAAGACACTTGATATCATAGTTCTGTGGCAGATTTGGCAGGCAGTCATCAATCTGATGTTCAAAGGCTTTAAGCAACGACTTATCAGACTCATAACTCCAGAACCAGCCATTTGTACTCTGTTCGCAGGATGTATCAATAGCAGTTCCACCCATAGTCTGTTTTATAACATAGAAAGGTTTTTGCCAAAGGTTCTCTAACTGCTTATAAACCACAGCATCAAAACCCCAGCTATCTTCTATCTTAGGCTTTGCCACACGTGGAGTAAAGAGTGAGAATTCCCCTGTTGCGTTTTCAAAATTACCACTTCCGTAACTCAAATAGCAGTAACGATACGTTTTCAGTTCTTCGGGTAATTCACTAAGGGGCACTCGCCCATCAGCGTTTGATTGTCCTGCCGTCAGGATTACAGCAGCCTCCCCATGTTCTATCGTCTGCACCTGACTGACGCCATCTGCTGTTGGAGCATTCAAGTTACTTATATTTACGTTCTTTACATCATCAAGCACCACGGCAGGTCGTTCCTCCTTTCGTTCATAGCGGAAGGTTAGGTTATCTGCATAAAGACCGTCAACATGGCGGGCATAAAGTCCATAGGCTGGTGTCCATCCAGCAAATTTGGGTTCTGGATAATTAGTTCCCTGTTCACGATAATCCTTGTTTACAAGATCACGCGTACCACCGCCCTTGAAGAATAGTCGTATGTTGGAAAGCCACACATTACGGATTGGCGCTCCTGGCATACCCGTAACGATGATGGAGCAGAGCGAATCACAATCATCCGCCACGACATTGGATATCTGAATATCACGAGCTGTTGACGGCCGTGTGACATTCTTCGGACCACGATTACGACAGCCAGTAGTGATATATATTGGATAATGATGTACGTGGCTCATAGTGATATTCGATACCACGATATTCTCCATACGTCCCTGGTCAACCTCTTCAAAGGCGAGACCAGAGGAATACATAAAGGTACAGTTGGTGAGAGATATATTGCGATAGCCACCATTTGATTCTGTTCCCAATTTAAAACGTCCGCACACCCATCCTACAGGTTCGGGAATATAAGTTCCGTCGAGTAGCGAACCGCATTTATAGCCTGTGATATTACAGTTAGAGATAGCTATGTGTTCGCAAAGTACAGGTTTCTTTAATGCATACGATGATTTGAGTACCAGAGCATCATCACGAGGAGTATTGATACGACAGTTAGTAATGGTCATGTACTTACAACAGTCAATATCGAAACCATCGCGGTTAGTATCGATAGTCACATTGTCGATTGTAGATAAGTCACACCCTGTCATAATAATACCGAAGTGCCCACCTCTATATATGGTAATATCACGTATAGTAACCTGCCGGCACTCCTTGAGCGCAATAGCTTTGTCGCCTGTGCCTATGCTTCCGCCCAACACCTTACCAGCTTTCTCCGTGTCTTTATGGGTCAGTCCCTTACCATCAATCATGCCATGACCTGTGATAGAGATGTTTTTTTCGCCTTCAGCCCATATCAGCGAGTTATGGAAATATGTATGACCACCATCTTGATATTCAGGAAAACCACCAAACGACTCACTCTCATCGTATGCCTTCATTGAGGCATCGGCAGCCAGAATGGTACATCCTGCTGACAGGTGCAGATCTATGTTTGATTTCAAACGTATGCTGCCACACAGATAGGTGCCTGCAGGCAGTAGTATCTGTCCGCCACCTGCCTTGTCTGCAGCCTCAATAGCTGCATTGATGGCGGGCGAATCAAGCGTGATACCATCACCTTTAGCACCATAGTCTAATACATTATATAGGGTCATTACATTCTGAGCATAGGAGTTGGAACACAAAAGACATAAGAACAGTAGTGTACCATACTTAATATTAGTTCTGAATAATTCCCCGAACTTGCTAATTTTGTTCATATTATATGTAATTATTTATTATTGTGCTATAGACATCACCGTATCGTTACCATAGTGGCACCAAAGCCATACTGCTGAAACGAGGCATCCTGCCACTGGCAGTTGCGATAGGAACGCTGCAGTTCGGAGAGTATCGCACGACGTAAAACGCCATCGCCATTGCCGTGAATGAAGACTATACGTTGGCCTTTGTTCTTCTGGTTCTCTTTCATCGTACGTCGGAATATATCAAGCTGATACTCCTTTATCGCAGCTGCATCCATGCCCGAGGTCGTTTCGAGTAATTCTTCGGCATGCAGGTCAATCTCAATCAAGTCATCACGCTTGTTATGACTCTTTATACTTTCTGCCCTACCCTCTTTAACCTTGAAGCCGCTGTTCTGAAGCTTTTCACGCAAAGACTTACCCGTCTCCAACTGTTCTATGCGCTGCAGTAGATGCTTCACCGTACGCTCAAGCGAGGCAACACGCTCTTCAAGCGGTGGATTCTCTGTCTCATGCACAGACTTTGCAGCACTGGCATCAGGGGTATAGACAGGTGTCGAAGGAGAGTCCTTAGATGCTAATATTGTCTTTACCCTATAGGTGGTTTCTTCTATGGGTTCATCTCTAACCAGTTCACGTGTCAGTTTCTTTTCCGATGTACTCACAAGCACTATCTCCTGCTCACGCACAGGAATCTCAAAACCATCGCTATCCTCCACCAGCACTATGCCACCACGCTGAAATCCTGTGATTATGCCACCTCCTACATCATTGAGGAAACGCACCTTATCACCTATATTAAATATCTGACTCATATTATTGTATTTATAAATAAACTCGTAACTTATTAGCGTAAACACATTTTCTCCCTTCTACTAACTCTTTGACACTTAAACTTAGTGCTACATTACAGTTGATATAACATTCCTTTGCTTTGCATAAAACACCACTGTCTGCACCAGCCCTCGCATGAGCAGATACAGATTGAATGCCAACCACAAGGCATGGTTGCCCATGCTACGGAACAACAGATAATACACCACGAAGAATGACACAGCGCCACCAAACGTGCCCAGGAGCATACCCGTTATATTCGTTATACCTACAAACACACCATCCCACACGAATGCAGCTACGCCACATAAGGGTATTACTATTGCCCACGGGAGATATTCTGTTGCTGCATTGCGTACCGAAGCATCGTTGGTAAGCAACGACAGGAATACTTCACCACCTAAGGCATAAGCAAAGGTATAAACTGCAGTCAAAACCAACGACCATAGCCATACTCCTCGCAATGCCATACGGAACGAATGATAGTCGCTGGCACCATAGTACCTACCACAGAGCGCCTCTGCTGCAAAGGCAAAGCCATCCATAACGTAGGTATAGAGTATAAACATTTGCATCAATACAGAGTTTACTGCAAGTATCGTGGCACCACCACGCGCACCTGCCTTTATGAAGTAAAGATTTACGGCAATCAGGAATATCGTGCGTACAAACAGCGTGGAATACACCCTACACAGTTTTTTCATCGACATCAAGTCTTCAATACCTCTGACGTCTATGTTCTTCAGTAATCTCAACAACTTCCCAAGCACCTTACGTGGCAAACAAGCAATGGCTCCAAGCATACCTGCCCACTGTGCAATGACAGTGCCGAGAGCAACACCTTCAATCTTCATGCCAAGTCCGTAAACAAAGAAGCAGGACAATAGTATGTTGAGCACATTCTGTAATACCGACACATACATAGGCACGCGAGTATTCTGCATACCAACGAACCATCCCGCCAGGGCATAAAGGGAAAGCGATGGTAACGTACCCCATATACATATATTGTAATAGGTTCGTATTATATGGACCAAATCATTCTCCGGAACTATAAACCACACTGCAAGACGAAATAGTGGCACTTGCAGAAGCATCAACATCAGAGCTATACCTATGCACATAAGCATCGAACGCCTCAACACTTCTGTAACTCCGCACATCTCTGTTCTATCACCGTCCGTACGACCATACACCTGTGCTGTCAGTCCGCCCGTACCGAAACGCAGAAACGAGAACAACCAGTACATAACATTGAACATCATCGAACCTACTGCAATAGCCGCCATATAACACGCATTGCCCATGTGGCCGGTAATTGCCACATCTACAAGTCCGAGCAATGGCACAGTGATATTAGAGACAATCGAAGGTACGGCAAGTCTTAGTATTTCTCGATTCATAACGTATGCAAAATTACAGCATTTTCCTCATACTGACAAACTTTTACTCAAAATAATTTGCAAGTATCAAAACTTTTTCATACTTTTGCATCTGAATTGTGCCATAAAAAGACTTGGCACGCTTGATTTATAACTATTTGTGAACTTCGAATCATTAAACCAAAAACAATGATGGACTCTCAAGACATGACGCTTAACAATGTTAGTGAAAACGAAAACGTTAACGAAAGCACTGCTGTAGAAAAGCGTCTTTACGCCTCAAAAGAAGAAGTGCTGGAGCGCGTGAAGCAACTCGCACACGGCAATGAGGAAATTACAAAAACAGAACTTGACCACCTCAAGACTGCTTTTTATTATCTGCTCACTGCTGAGCGCGATGCTGCCCAAAAGGCTTACATCGAGGCTGGTGGCGACCCAATGCAGTATGCTGTTCCAGCTGACGAGACCGAGGAGGCTTTCAAGGCAGAAATGAACGTTATCAAGGAATTACGCCAAGAGGCTTTCCAAAAGCAAGAGGCCGAAAAACAAGCGAATCTAAAGCGTAAGAGAGAAATCATTGAGCGCATAAAGCAACTCACAACTACTCCTGAAGAGGCTGCCGCTGGATACCAAGAAGTAAAGACTCTGCAGAATGAGTGGCGTGAGATAAAGGCCGTACCGGCAGAGGATGCTTCGGAACTATGGAACAACTACAAACTCTGCCAAGAGCAGTTCTATGATTTGCTCAAGATGAATTTTGAGGCTCGTGAGTACGATTTCAAGAAGAACCTTGAGATGAAAACGGCTCTCTGCGAGGCTGCAGAGAAACTGGGCGAAGAGGAAGACGTTGTAAGTGCTTTTCACCAGTTGCAGGAACTGCACAACCAGTACCGTGAAATCGGACCTGTTGCAAAGGAGCTTCGTGCGGAAATCTGGGCACGCTTCAAGGCCGCAAGCACTGTGGTCAACAAGCGTCATGCTGACCACTTTGAGGCTATCAGACAACGCGAGGAGGAAAACCTGCAGAAAAAGGCAGAACTCTGCGACAAGGCTGAAACCATAACCACCGACGACTGCAAGACTGCTGCCGACTGGGAGAAGAAGACTAAAGACGTGCTTGCCCTACAGGCAGAATGGAAAACCTTAGGCTTTGCTCCTAAGGCTATGAACGTAAAGATTTTCGAGCGTTTCCGTACTGCCTGCGATCAATTCTTCACTGCAAAGAATGAATTCTTCACTGCTATGAAGGAACGCTTTGCAGAGAATATTGCAAAAAAGGAAGAACTCGTGAAGCGTGCGCAGGAACTGCAAGACAGCACAGAATGGCGTTCCACCTCTGATAAACTCATTCAATTGCAAAAGGAATGGAAAACCATAGGCATGGTACCCCGCAAGGTGGGCGATCAGTTATGGAATGATTTCCTCGCTGCATGCAACAAATTCTTTGAAGCTCGCAATGCTGCAAATGCCGATGAGCGCAACGAGCAACAGGAGAACTTGTCAAAGAAGCAGACGGTAATAGAAAAACTGAAAGCACTCGTTGATGAGACCGTTGATGACCTGCACAATAAGGTACAGGAACTGACAAGCGAATACAATCAGATTGGTCATGTGCCTTTCAAGGATAAAGACACTCTGTTCCGCGAATACCACGACACGCTTGACATCCTCTATAAGAAGATGAACAAAAACCGCGCAAATCGCCGTCTGAATGCTTTCAAAGACAGCATGAAAGAAGTGGCAAAGCGAGGCGAAAACGCTGTTGAGACAGAACGCCAGAAGATGCAACGTCGCTACAACGAGATGAAGCAAGAACTTGAAACCTACGAGAACAACCTCAACTTCATCACTGCAAGTAGCAAGAAGGGTAATTCGCTCATTGACGATATGAACAAGAAAGTAGAGAAATTGCGTGATGAGCTTGAACTGATGAAACAGAAAATCAAAGCAATAGATAGCAATAATGGCTAAATCAAAAATCATAATAGCATCAGTAGTCACCGCTGGCATCTTAGCTGCCAGCGGTGCATACGTTAATAATAGCGGTGTGAACACTGACGAGGCTTCAAACATGGAGTTGCTCACAAAAAAAAAGAAACACAAGAAGAACAAAAACTACTCCTACTACAAACAGAAGCAAGACAATTCATGGCGCAATAATAACAGCAACGAAGGCAACGGCTACAACAACGCACAGCATGACAATGCCAAGGTCTATAACTATGGTAGTTCAAAATATGGTGAAAACATCGGGTTACCTGCCATAAGACAAGGACAGATGATTCTGCGTCGCAAGGCCTACACAGCACTCTACGACCAAAATATGCGTATTCCGCGCTGGACGGCATGGCATCTGACACGACAGCATACTTATGGAAAACTCAGTCGTAAGAATGCTCAGTTTACTGAAGACACAAGCATCAGACAGCCACGAGCTACAAACTTCGATTATATGAGCAGCGGCTACGACCGTGGTCACATGTGTCCTGCTGGCGATAACAAATGGGATTCTCAGGCTCTTAATGAGTCTTTCCTCTTCTCTAATTGTTGTCCGCAGCGTCACAATCTGAATTCCGGTGCATGGAACGATCTGGAAATACGATGCCGTGAATGGGCTCAGAAATATGGCGATATATACATAGTGTGTGGTCCTATACTGCGAGGTACACAACACAGAACCGTTGGCAAGAACCGTGTCGTGGTACCCGAGGCTTTTTTCAAGGTTGTACTCTGCATGAATGGCACTCCTAAAGCCATAGGCTTCATCTATGAACATCAAGGCAAGGCTGGCAACATGGCATCACATGCTTGCTCCGTAGATAAAGTAGAACAGATTACGGGCTATGATTTCTTTGCGGCACTACCTGACAACATTGAGAATCGCATAGAAGCATCTGCCAACTTCTACGACTGGAGGTAGTCTTCCAACTATAATGCAGGATGCATAATTCATAATTGCCCACAATATGGTTATTTTGAATTATGCATTCTGCATTATTAGTTAAGTTGATTTTCTGGCCAGTTAACAAGAGAGAGCATATCCGTGGCACGCGTAAAAGCAGTGTATAGCCAGTGAATATAATCTGGCGTAAGCATATCGTCAGTCATATACCCTTGGTCAACATACACATGCCGCCACTGTCCACCCTGAGCCTTATGGCATGTCACCGCATAAGCGAACTTTATCTGCAAGGCATTGTAATACTGGTCGGTCATCACTGCCTTCAGACGCTCATTTTTCCTCGTAATAAAGGAGTAGTCTTCCAGCACGCTATTGAAAAGCCTCTCGCGTTGTTCTGCCGTCATAGCTGGCGCATCTGACTGCAACACGTCAAGCACTGCTGTAAGTTGCATCTCATAATCATCATAGTCAGTGAAGCGCAGCGTCAAATCAGCAAAACGAAAACCATACATTTCCCTAACGTTTCTTACCCTTCTGACTACAGCCATGTCACCGTTGGCAATGAAGTTAAACGGACGTTTTTCTTCCTCGCTATCTTCGTCAGGTGCTGCTGATGCTTCATCCTCGAAATAGTGATTCTTGACCACCATGATACGGTCGCCACTACACAAGTCGCCCTCATGGTCAACCACCCTCATCCTTATGCCATTATTATATATATTTGCTCTCTTATTGCTGCGCGTGATTACAATGGTTTCCTCCTCTCCTACCCTACTGTAGCTATCTTCCAAAGCCTCTATAAGATCTGCCCCCTGCACCACCCTTACGTCTGCAAAGCCTTTAATCATAATGCGCGGCAATGCGGTAGCCTCATCGTGGGTAATCAGTTGGCGTATCATCGTGGCATTCCATAATATGCCCGATTCTTCCTCTTGACGTACCACCTCACCGAGGTCACACTCAAACACACGCAAGCCATAACATTCCATCACTGCACGTTGCAAAGCTGGCGCTTCTTCCTCGCCCACGGGTGGCAGCTGTGCCGTATCACCAACGAGCATCATGCGGCAGTCGCGCCCTGAATAGACGTAGGTCACGAGGTCATCAATCACACTCCCACCCTCTGAACCGAATACAGGCATCCCTTCCGCCTGCATCTGAGGACGCGTACTAATCATCGAGGCCTCGTCAATCACAAAGAGCGTATGCGTATGCAGATTGACATCGAGATTGAAGTCATCGCCAAGTTTCTTCTGTCTGTAAATCTTGCGATGTATGGTACTGGCAGGCATACGACTGTTGTTTGAAAGCACTTTTGCCGCCCTACCCGTAGGAGCCAACAGCACCACCTTCTGACCGAGTTCCACGAGCGTCTTTATCATAGCTGCCACTATCGATGTCTTTCCCGTGCCAGCAGAACCACGCAGTATCATCACTGGTTGTAGCAATCTCCCGTCCCCGCCTCTGCAAGCAAGGAACGATGCAAACACATCAAGCGAATGATGCTGATCAGAAGTAGCAGGGAAAGCAAAGTTGCCTAATATCCTGTTTTTGAAATCTACAGTTGTCATAACCTCACAAAATTAGCATATTTTTCCTAATCTGCCAAACTTTTCTCTGATTTTATTTGTCTGATTGGGAAATTATCATTAACTTTGCTATGCAAGCAAAAAAGATATATGTCTATCAGCAGCGTGCTACAGTGCACCTGCTACGTTCCTGAATAGTAACACATAAAATAGTAATGACGATGAAAACAAAGACAACCTTTACATTTATCATCACTCTTATGCTCACCATGTGCTGCGCCATAGTCGATGCGCAGACCCTGTATGATTCCAACAACAAACTCATAGCCAAGGTGAATGCCGATGGCACTATCCGTAGCCAATATGACCAGTTGCTCGGTTCCATTGACGAATACGGTGTCATCTGGGATGGTTATCATCAGAAGATGGGACGCTTCGCAGGTGAGAACACGATACTCGATCAGTATGAGCGTATCATAGGAATAATTGACAAAGACGGCTCTATCACCAACGGTCCTCGTCGTCCCGTAGGCAAAATTACCAAAAAGGGCAAAGTGATAGGCGCTGGTGGTTTCGTCATGGGCTATGCCAAAGACGTTGACCGCCGCATCACCGCCGTATTCTTCTTCACCGACTTCTTCCAGCATAGATAGGCAATTTCTATCAAGATAACACATAATATTTAAATATTTACCCTAAAAGCCCCTTGATGCTAAAGACCTCCATTCTGCTGTGTCACACACAGAATGGAGGTCTTTAATATTCTGCAATGCCAATAATGGTATCTTTTAACATGCCATTTTATGTTAAATAATACTAATTAAAACATATTCTTGGTTTACATAGTTATTTTTTTTACTAATTTTGTAACTATGAAGAATTTTCTTTCACATAGAATTCGTATAGCAAGACAGGCACAAGGCTTGTCTATGGACAAACTCGTTGAGAAGATGGGCAACACCATAAGTAAGATGTCCATTTCCAAAATAGAGCGAGGTGTGTTTAGTCCTTCGCAAGACATATTAAATCAGATAGCACAAATCTGTAATGTACCCGTATCCTACTTCTATTCCAAGGAATACGCTACAAGTGGTTTTGATTTCCGTATCAAGCAAGGAGCGTCAGTACATAAAACGAAGCAAATAGAGGCGAAGCTAAAAATAGATATAGAAAAATATTTTGAGCAGGAAGATACATTTGTTATTGAAAGGATTGTGTTTGATAATCCCGTCAAGGGATTTTCTGTCTGCTCATACGAAGACATAGAGAAAGCAGCGACAATAATCCGCAAATGCTGGGAAATAGGTTCGCAACCTATACATTCCGTCTATGAACTATTACAGGAAAAAGGAGTTGTGGTAATCGAAATACCGATTGACTGCAAAGAACTTGATGGAACGTCAACCATAGTGAATAACGAAGTACCAGTGATAATAATAAACTCTGAGAAGAACGTCACTAATGAGCGCAAGCGCTTCACTGCGCTTCATGAGTTAGGGCACCTGATGCTCAACTTCACGCAGTTGCCAAAAGACGCAGAGCCTATCATGGTTGAGCATTCTTTTGGGGATGTTACGTTCAAGGCTCCCGACGACGAGCGAATGTGCAACCACTTTGCTGGAGCCATGCTGATACAGAAAGAAAGCATCCGGCGCAGACTTGGCAATAGCAGGAAGGACTTAACCCTGCCGGAACTGATCAGCATAAAGAACATGTATGGCATAAGCATAGCCTCCTTAGTTCACAGGGCTCATGACCTCGCCATTATTTCAGACAAGATCTATGACAAATGGTATGACGAGATGATAAAGCCGAACTATATGGAAGAAGGATGGGGCTGCTACCCCATAAACGAGGTAGCCGACAGACAAGAACTGTTAGCAGAGAGAATGAAAACGGAAATAGAAAAATGATTATAATGAAACCAGACTATTCAAACATAACAATATCACATGTCAGGCAAACAGACATGGCAATCCAGACAAATGAAGAGCATCAGAAAGGAGTAGCTCAAAAGGCAGAATCCTTTGCTAATAGATTTAACATGGGGGAATGGGGACGTATTCTTGGACTGTTACATGATAAGGGGAAAGAAAAGAATGCTTTCCAGCAGCATATTATCAAGAATAGTGGATTAGATACTTCCGTTCGTGTTGATGGCGATTACAGTCACGCCTATGTAGGTGCAATTATGGCGCAACAGTTGTTTCCTAAGTTTCATCTGTTGATTGATAACGCACTGATGGGACATCATAGAGGTTTGTATGATGATGGAGAAATGAAAGAGGTTTTGAAGTCCCATATACCAGACGAAGTAAAGATTGAAAGTATCAATGCTCATTTGGAGATGCCGAAACTAGGTTTTCCTAAGGATGCTCATCATCTCGTCAGAATGTTATATAGTTGTTTGGTAGATGCGGATTATTTAGACACTGAAGCGTTTATGCAACCTGAACAAAGCAAACTGAGGGGAAAACATGAATCGTTAAAAGTGTTGGGGTCTAAACTGGATGCATATTTATCAAAGTTAAAGAAAAATGCGCCTGATACAGAGGTAAACAAAATAAGAAATGAGGTTCAAAGTTGGTGCGTTAAGGCAAGTGAGCTGACTCCTGATTTTTATAGTTTGACGGTACCCACTGGTGGGGGAAAAACACTTGCTTCTGTACTATGGGCGATTAAACATGCTGTCAGGAATAATTTGGAACGCATTATTATTGCTATTCCATATACAAGTATTATAACGCAGACGGCAAGTGTGCTGAGAGGCATCTTTGGGGAAGAAAATGTGTTGGAGCATCATTCTAACGTAAATAGGTCGAAAATCGTTGATAAGGAACTAACGCAAATTCAAAGGCTTGCAACAGAGAATTGGGATTATCCAATTATTGTGACGACAAATGTGCAGTTGTTTGAATCATTGTTTAGTAACGAACCATCCGACTGTCGTAAATTGCATAATATTGTCAAAAGTGTATTGATACTTGATGAAGTGCAGACATTGCCTGTTGAATTCCTTGAGCCAATAGTGGACACGTTTGATACCTTGAAAAGAATATTTGGAGTATCCATTTTGTTTACCACGGCAAGTCAACCTGTTTTGACAGGAAAAATAATTGGTTCCAATCCTTTTGTTTCATTTGACGGACTGGCGGAAATAAAAGAGATAATACCCGAAGGAGCAAATCTTCATGACCGTCTACGTCGTGCGGAAATAGTAATTGATGAGAAAAGAAAAGACTATGATGAGATAGCAACCCAAATTAAGAGATTTCCGATAGTTTTGTGTATTGTGAACACGAGAAATGACGCAAAGGAAATATATTCCCGCTTGCCAAAGGAAGGCATAGCGCTACATCTATCGCGAATGATGTGCCCTGATCATGTGAGAGAGACAATCGAAAAAGTTAAAAAAGCTTTGAAAGACTCGTCGAATTCTGTTATCAGGGTGGTTGCAACACAATTGATTGAAGCTGGAGTTGATATCGATTTTCCCGTAGTATTTCGTCAAGAAGCAGGTCTTGATTCCGTTTTGCAGGCTGCTGGACGATGCAATAGAGAAGGCAGGCTGGATAAAGGTGAAACTTATGTGTTTAGTTTGCAGAAGGCATTACCTGCTGGATTTATGACGCAAACTAACAATGCACGCCTTGCTATGGGTAAAAGTCATGATTGGTTTTCGCCTGAAGCGATGAAGGAGTATTTCAAACAGTTGCATTGCCACGTAAGTGACTTTGACAAAGCTGATATAAAGAGTCTGTTGTATAAGTCAGAAATGCAGTTTGAAACGGCAGCAACAGAATTCAAGTTGATAGATGACAATACAACTTCTGTCATTGTAAATTGGAAGGACAGCATGAGTTTAGTTGAAAGACTGCTTGATGAGGGCGTTTCTTATTCGTTGATGAAAGCGTTATCGCAATTTAGTGTTAATATCAGGGAAACTGATAGGAAAAAATTAAATGAAGCGGGAGCAATAGAGGAAATACTTGAAAATATATTTGTAATTCGAGATTCCTCGTTTTACAATAAGGAAGTTGGGTTGGTTGTAAATAATCATTGGTTAGAAGAATCACTAATAGTATAAGATATGGAATATACAGATAAAGAGTTTTGTTTAGAAGTATGGGGACCTATGGCCTGTTTTACTCGGCCAGAGTTAAAAGTTGAACGTGTGAGTTACGATGTAATAACACCATCAGCCGCAAGAGCTATATTTGAGTCTATCTTTTGGAAACCTGCTATTCACTGGCAGGTTACAAAAATAGAAGTGTTGAAACCTGTCAAGTGGACAACAATTAGGCGAAATGAAGTTGGAGCAGTAGCTTCAAAAAGTCCCATCTACATAGAGGATAAAAAAAGACAGCAAAAGAACACTTTGCTGCTGAAAGACGTACGTTACCGTATTTGGGCAAAACTGGAGTTTATTCCCCCAAAAACGAGAAAAGTGCAGGCAAGTTTATTTGATGATGTGGAACACAACGATGAAAATCCTGCAAAGTATAATGCTATGTTTGAACGCCGTGCAAGCAAGGGACAATGTTTTAATCAACCATATCTCGGTACTCGTGAGTGTTCATGCTCTTTTCGAATGGTCAATCCTGAAACAGAAGAACTTGATGCTCCCATAAGCGAAAGCCGAGATTTGGGTATTATGCTTTACGATATGGATTTTGAAGCAAATCTAAAGAACCCACCAGCCATGTTCTATCATGCAAGGATGGAATGCGGTGTCATTATTGTACCACCATTAAACAGTAAGGAGATTTTGAGATGATATTACGGGCATTATATGAATATTACGAACGGAGCAAGAATGAACTTCCTGCTTTTGGACGAGAATTGAAAGAAATAGGTTTCCTTATTGTTATTGATAAGGAAGGAAATTTCATTAGATTGGAAGATCGTCGTAAAGATAAAAAGCACGCTCATGATTTTTTGGTAAAGAAGGGCGTAGAACGTTCAAGTGCACCTGTTGCCAACATATTATATGATAATAGTGCATATGTTTTTGGATTTTCAGACAAAGAAAATGCAAACAAGTATTTTGATGTGTTTAAGAAAAGGATTACGGATATTTACAATACCATTCCAGATAATGAAGATATAAAAGCTGTCTATCAGTTTTATCAGACAGAATCAGGTGTTATTCTATCAAAAATAAAAAATGACCCATTGTGGGAAGAAGTGGAGAAGAACTTAAATAAGAAGTATTCTACATTTTCATTTCTAATAGAAGGCGATACAAGAGTTGTTGCAGAGAAAGAAGAAATATTGAGCATGCTTGAAGAGGAATCGAAGGATTTTAACGAGAACATTTGTTTGGTTTCAGGACAAAGGGGAAAAACTGTCGAAACAACAACAGCAACTATGATTCCAGGAAGTCAGGCAAAGGCTAAACTTGTTGCATTTCAAGTAAAATCAGGATATGATTCTTATGGTAAGGAAAAAGGTAAGAATGCTCCAATTTGTGAGAAATCTGAGTTTGCATACACTACTGCGTTGAATCACATGCTTCGCTCCGAATCCAAAAATAAGTTTTTGATAGGCAACAGAACATTTCTGTTTTGGGCATCAAAAGATAATGAGGTTGGAAAGGATGCTGAGGAGTGTTTGATGAATATGTTAGGTTTCCAGGAGCAAGATAACCCGAATAAAGGAATAGACAATGTAAAGAAAGTTTTTGAGTCAATTAGTAGTGGAAAACTTAAAACCTCTCTTGATGACAAATTCTATATATTGGGATTAGCTCCAAATGCGGCACGAATATCAGTTGTCTATTGGTCTGATCTGTTATTGAAAGAATTTGCAGAATTGATACTTCGCCATTTTAAGGATATGGAGATAGTTGACACAAGAACAGAAAAGAAACCATATATTGGATTGTATTCTATATTAGGAGCTGTCACTTTGGGAGGTAAGGCGTCAGATGCAACGCCTAATCTTCCTGAAGCTGTGGTAAAAAGCATATTTCAAGGTTTACCATATCCATACACATTGTTTGCCGGATGCATCCGTCGTATTCGAGCAGAGCAAAGTATTAATATTACAAGAGCAGCCATTATAAAAGCATATTTAAACAGACAAAATAACAATCATCAAAAAAATATAGAAATTATGTTAGACAAAGAGAACACCAATCAAGGCTACCTGTGTGGTCGTCTGTTTGCTGTTTTGGATAAGATCCAGGGCGATGCAAACAATCAACATTCCATTCGTGAACGGTATATGAATTCTGCCAGTGCAACACCGGCGGCAGTATTTGCAACAATCCTTAATCTCTCATATCATCATTTGGAGAAAATGAATAATGAGGGAAGAAAGGTGTTTTTCGAGAGGATCAAACAGGAAATCGTGGATAAAATTGATGCTGATGGATTCCCGACACATCTTGATTTGCAAGACCAAGGAAGATTCTTTGTTGGCTTTTACCATCAAATGCAAGACTTTTATACAAAGAATGAAAATACAGCAGAATAATAACAATTTAAATATTAACAATTATGGCCGAATTAAATAACAGAATTGATTTCGTTTACATTTTTGATGTACAAGACGGTAATCCTAATGGTGATCCTGATGCAGGAAACCTCCCTCGTGTAGATGCAGAAACAGGTATGGGACTTGTTACAGACGTTTGTTTGAAACGTAAGGTCCGCAATTATGTGCAAGTGGCTAAAGAATGTGCAAATGGCTATGACATATATGTAAAAGAAAAAGCTGTATTAGGTAGAAGTCATATAGCAGCATTCAATGCGTTGGGTTATAAATTAGGAGAAGAATCAAAAAAGGAAATCCCTAATGATTTGGTAGAAGAACTTTGTGAAGCATCTATGTTCGATGGTTTAACTATTTCTGAGGAAAATGACACTATGATCTTAATTGTAGAGGGAAATGCAGATAAAAAAGATATTCAGGAATGGTTAAAGGAATCAGAGTTAAGTAAAGAGGCTTGTAGTTTTATTAAGAAAGCTCTGAAAGATGCCAAACCAAGAAAGCAAACACAAGAAGAAACAGAAGGAGGCCGTCAATGGATGTGTTCTCAATTCTATGACATTCGAACCTTTGGAGCAGTGTTGTCATTAAAGTCTGCACCGAATTGTGGACAAGTACGTGGACCAATTCAATTGACTTTTGCTCGTTCTGTTGATAAGATTGTAGCATCAGAGCATTCCATTACCCGCATGGCTGTAGCAACAGAGAAAGAGGCCGAGAAACAAGGAGGTGATAACCGTACAATGGGACGTAAGGCTACTGTTCCATACGGTCTGTATGTATGTCATGGTTTTATCTCTGCCAATCTCGCACAGCAGACAGGATTCTCAGAAGATGACTTGAGCCTATTCTGGGAAGCATTAAAGAATATGTTTGATGTTGACCGTTCGGCAGCTCGTGGACTTATGAGTGCACAGAAACTCATTGTATTCAAGCATGAATCTGTATTAGGCAATGCTCCTGCTAATAAACTGTTTGACCGCGTGAAGGTAGAAAAGAAATGTGCTGGTGCACCTCGTAAGTTTGAGGATTACGATGTAACCATTGACAGGGATAACCTTCCTGTTGGTGTGACAATAGAGGAAATGATTTAACCTGTTATGGCAAAGAAGTTTGAAATAAGAAACAGTACGGCAGAATTCCTGATATTTCAGGCAGAAGCGAAAGAACAGGGCATAGAGGTAATGTATGCCGAAGAAACTATTTGGTGTACCCAGGATGCTATAGCAGCATTGTTTGACAAGGGACGTTCTACAATAGCGGAGCATCTACAAAATACATTTGCTACTGGTGAGCTTGCAAAGGATTCAGTTTGTCGGAAATTCCGACGAACTGCCGCAGACGGCAAAGAGTACAATACTCAATACTATAATCTCGATGCTGTCATCGCCGTGGGCTACCGTGTCAACAGCGTCCGTGCCACGCAGTTCCGACAGTGGGCTACGAGTGTGCTACGCCAGTTTTCCATACGAGGCTACGTGCTTGACAGAAAGCGAATGGAGAACGGAACGTTTTTGGGTGAGGATTATTTTGAGCATCTGCTGGCAGAGATACGCGAGATACGACTCTCCGAACGTCGTTTCTATCAGAAACTGACCGATATCTATGCCACGAGTATGGACTATAACAAAGATGCACCTACGACACGTTTATTCTTTAAACGGATTCAAAATAAAATGCACTATGCCGTACATGGGCATACTGCTGCCGAGTTGATAATGGAAAGAGCTGATGCAGATAAGGAACACATGGGCTTAACCACATGGGAGAATGCTCCAGACGGGAAGATTGTCAAGACGGATGTGTCGGTTGCCAAGAACTATTTGAAACAGATGGAGTTGGAGGATATGGGACGTATCGTAACGGCAGTGCTGGAGTTTGCCGAAAGTCGTGCCAAGAGGCATATACCGATGACGATGGAAGACTGGGCAAAACGTATTGATGCCTATCTGTCCAGCGATGAGCGTCCTCTGCTTGACAATGCCGGTAGTGTAAACCATGAGGATGCCGTGATGCATGCCGAAACAGAATTCGAGAGGTATCGCATCGTTCAGGATCGTCTGTTCCAAAGCGATTTCGACAGATATTTAGGTGCATTACCACTTGAAGATACTGATAAAAAGTAATAACTGCCAATGTATAATGACGACGATATGCTCATGTTGTCGGGAATACAGCATTTCAGATTCTGTCCCCGGCAATGGGCTTTGATACATATTGAACAACAATGGAATGATAACCGTCTGACGGTGGAAGGGCAATTGCTCCACAAACATGTGGACGATCCTTTCTACCGCCAGAAATGTGGTGATTATATCTCATTGCGTTCAGTAAGTGTAGCCTCGCATGAATTGGGACTCTATGGCATTACTGATGTTGTTGAACTACATCCTGCGGACAATGAGTATAATAGTATCTGTCATCCTTCATATCCTGGAAGGTGGCAACCTTTTCCTGTGGAATACAAACATGGAAAGCCAAAGCGCAATGAGGTGGACGAGGTGCAACTAGCTGCTCAGGCAATGTGCCTTGAAGAGCAGTATGGCATAAGTATTCCTTATGGCGCCATCTTCTATCATGAAATAAGACATCGTGTGGAAGTGGAAATTTCGGATTATCTGCGTGATATTGTCAATGATTGTGCGAGGCAAATGCATGAAGTCTTTACCTCAGGCAGATTACCACAGATACAGAAAGGCAAATACTGCAAAAGATGTTCATTGAATAATCTGTGTATGCCAGATTCAACAGACTGTGTCAAAGTCTCTCATTACTTAAAGAAGAACCTGTATGAGGAAATTACTTAACACACTTTACGTCACTACTCCCGAATCCTATATGAGCAAAGATGGCATGAATGTGGTAATCTCTGTAAAACAACAAGAGGTGTTCCGTATTCCTATCATTAATATAGAGTCAATAGTGACATTTGGATATATGGGGGCAAGTCCCGGATTGATGAAATTGTGTAGTGACAATGGGGTGTCACTAACTTTTCTGTCCCCAAATGGAAGATTTATCAGTCGCGTACAGGGGCAGACGCATGGCAATGTGTTGTTGCGTATGGCTCAATACTATCTTGCTGACGAAACAGAGAAATCCTTGCATGTGGCACAGCTGATAGTAGCTGGAAAGATACAGAACTATCGTAATGTATTGCGGCGCTATATACGTGATTATGGTGAGGACAATGAGGTAGAAAATATATCTAAAGCTCTTGACAATAGTAAACGTGATGCATTGAGGTCAAGAGACAAAAAAGAACTTATGGGTATTGAGGGCTTGGCAGCAAATCATTACTTCTCTGTATTTCATAAATTGATACTGCAACAACAAGATGACTTTCCCTTTAATGGAAGAAATCGACGTCCACCAAAAGATGCCGTAAATGCAATGTTGTCGCTAAGCTATACATTACTGGCAAATGATACCACAGCGGCATTGGAGACAGTTGGACTAGACCCCTATGTCGGTATCTTTCATGCCATTCGTCCCGGAAGAACATCGCTGGCACTTGACATTATGGAGGAAATGAGAGCCTATATAGGTGACCGCTTCATCTTGTCGTTAATTAACCGTCGCCAAATCGCTGCGTCAGATTTCATTTATCAAGGAGAGAAAGGTGTGGTGCTAACTGAAAAAGGAAGGAAAACATTTCTTACAGCATGGCAGAACAGAAAGAAAGAAACCATACAGCATCCATACCTTAACGAGAAAATCCCCATAGGACTCTTGCCGTATGTTCAGGCAATGTTATTTGCCCGATATGTTCGAAATGACATTGACGATTATCCAGTATTCCTTTTCAAATAGATATCAATTATGTATATACTTATCACATACGATGTGGATACTATCAGCGAAACAGGTCAAAAGCGACTAAGGCAAGTGGCTAAGGCTTGTGAGGACTATGGTCAACGAGTCCAAAACTCTGTATTTGAATGCGAAGTATCCGAAGCACAATATACTCTGTTAAAAGGCAGATTGGGAAGCATTATTGATAAGAGTCTTGACAGCATACGCTTTTATTTCCTTCGAAGGAATGATCAACGGCGTATGAATACCTTGGGCAAGATAACATCCTATAATGTCAACGAGGCTATTATCATTTAATGCGAATATATAGCGTTACATATTTCAGCGAGGTTTCGCACTGTTTGAAAGTGAAGAACTTAGAGAATATTTTATTAAATAATTCTTTAATCAGTATTTGGAATGAAAAGGGTTCGCAGAACCCACCTCTTACTTATCTGATTTTATGAATGTTGTAACGCATACAGTCGCCCCCCACGTGGGGGGCGTGGATTGAAACATAAGTCAACAAAGCACCAGCAGAAGAAAACCAAGTCGCCCCCCACGTGGGGGGCGTGGATTGAAACTTAACAACACGACTAACATTGTAATGAACTACGGTCGCCCCCCACGTGGGGGGCGTGGATTGAAACATGAATGGCCTTAGCTATGAAAATCCAACATCCCGTCGCCCCCCACGTGGGGGGCGTGGATTGAAACTTCGATAACTGGCAGCCGTTTTTTTGTTGAAAAGGTCGCCCCCCACGTGGGGGGCGTGGATTGAAACCTAAAATGATTTGGAAGGAATTAGACAAAATACGTCGCCCCCCACGTGGGGGGCGTGGATTGAAACTATTATTAAATTGTCCTTTGGTTAACGTGAGACTGTCGCCCCCCACGTGGGGGGCGTGGATTGAAACAATTCTGCCAAGTTGCAGCCTAAACGCCTTTGTGGTCGCCCCCCACGTGGGGGGCGTGGATTGAAACTTGTCATACGCTCGTTTTCCTTACTACCCGTAAAGTCGCCCCCCACGTGGGGGGCGTGGATTGAAACACATATTACCCGAAGAAAAGACAAAGGAAACTAATGTCGCCCCCCACGTGGGGGGCGTGGATTGAAACACTTGCCAAAACATTAAATATGAGAAACAAATTAGTCGCCCCCCACGTGGGGGGCGTGGATTGAAACCACGGCGGCGGTGTCGTTTGGTAACACTGTTTTGTCGCCCCCCACGTGGGGGGCGTGGATTGAAACAGTCCAAACTATCTAACGGACGCAAACGGCATACAGGTCGCCCCCCACGTGGGGGGCGTGGATTGAAACGCTCACACGCGGATTTGAGGGAACAAACAGGCATGTCGCCCCCCACGTGGGGGGCGTGGATTGAAACATACTATAATACTATTAATAGACTACCAAAACAGTCGCCCCCCACGTGGGGGGCGTGGATTGAAACTGTAGGTGTAAATCTCCAATCTGTATCAAGAAACGTCGCCCCCCACGTGGGGGGCGTGGATTGAAACCCATTTGGTATGATTCAAAATAGCCACCCGTGTCAGTCGCCCCCCACGTGGGGGGCGTGGATTGAAACGTCCACGTTTGCTTGGTCCTCATGGTTGCAAGTATGTCGCCCCCCACGTGGGGGGCGTGGATTGAAACGTTCGCTATCCAGGCGGGCGACATCGAGGACGTGGGGGGCGTGGATTGAAACCCCAGTAATCTTCTTCGTCTTCTTGCTCATGTAGTCGCCCCCCACGTGGGGGGCGTGGATTGAAACTTGATATAACAATTAATGGTAATACGATGATTAGTCGCCCCCCACGTGGGGGGCGTGGATTGAAACATTCTTTGCAAGTTTATCAAGAATTAGCAAGAATTATGTCGCCCCCCACGTGGGGGGCGTGGATTGAAACCGGCACGGCAGAGCCGTTAACGAATACGCGAAAGGTCGCCCCCCACGTGGGGGGCGTGGATTGAAACGACGGCAAGGAGGTAGAGGTTAAGCTCATATCCCCGTCGCCCCCCACGTGGGGGGCGTGGATTGAAACACAACCAAACTGGGCAAGGCTGGCTGTCAGCGTGTCGCCCCCCACGTGGGGGGCGTGGATTGAAACAGAAGTGGCAGGCAGAGAACCTGCCGGAGTTTAGTCGCCCCCCACGTGGGGGGCGTGGATTGAAACTTATCAATCAGTCTAAAGAGTTGGCTGCTAAAGGTCGCCCCCCACGTGGGGGGCGT